>Ga0308171_1000097_pt1 | contig 273873 bp, 250 predicted proteins | sample PhyGR1_FD_202135 | JGI IMG/M metagenome (GOLD analysis project Ga0308171, IMG submission 202135) | Phyllosphere microbial communities from UC Gill Tract Community Farm, Albany, California, United States - DLSLSG.R1 | ecosystem: Host-associated > Plants > Phyllosphere > Unclassified | place...
CGAGCCCGAAGACACCGGAGCACCACCGCTCTACGACACCGCCCTCAACGCCGAGGAAGGCCTCTGGATGCGAACCGGATGGGCTGGACGAGGATGACACGCCCGAGCCATCCACACGTTCTTGCCTATAAGCCACAGATAGGCCCTGAGCCAGGGTCGCGGGTGTCCACAGGCGGCGAGATGTGGACAGAGCCATTCATAGCGACTCCGGGAAGGTTTCCGCTACGGGATCAGCCATTTCTAGTCCGAAAATGCACACGGCCCGCGACGGGGGTCGCGGGCCGAACAGTGCGGAGACGGAGGGATTTGAACCCTCGGTCCCCTTACGGGGACTCCACCTTAGCAGGGTGGTGCACTAGGCCTGACTATGCGACGTCTCCAGGTGATCGACGCCGGAGGCGCGAGCACACCGGTTCATCCTACCTGCTCGGGCTCCGGCATCCGAATTCGAGATCCGGATGCCGGAGTGAGGGGTCAGCGGACGTTGCCGTTCGAGCAGGTCGCCTGCGCGGCGGTCTGTCCCGCGATCTCCGAGGGCAGCGTGATCGGCGACGCCGACGCCGAGGGCGTCGGGGTCGAGCCGCTGCCGGGGGTGGCGCTCTCGGTCGGGGCCGGGGTCGCAGACGCCGTGTCCGTCGGCGTCGGCTGGGCGTTCTCGTCGACGACCACACCGTCTCCGTCGCTGAGGTCGCCCGAGAGCTGCAGCGGCTGGTTCGCGGCGAGCGCGGCCCACAGAGTGTCGGCGGCGTCGTAGTCCGGGACCACGCGGTTGGGGTTGGAGGAGTCCGTGTACGTCGGGTACTGGATGAAGACGATCTCGTTGAACGGCACGTCCTTCACCGCCGAGGCGATCTGCACGAGCGTCAACGGGTTGGTCAGCGAGGTCGACGGGTCGACGTTGCGCAGCGCGGTCGAGGCGAGCTTGTACAGCGTCGCCGGGTTCGACAGCACTTCCTGGCTCTTGAGCTTGTTGGCCAGGCGCGACATGTACTGCTGCTGGTTCGAGATGCGGCCGAGGTCGCCGCCGTCGCCCACACCGTGACGGGTCCGCAGGAACTGCAGGGCGTCCAGGCCCTGCACGGTGCGCATGCCGGCGGGCCAGTCGATCCCGGTGTACGGGTCTTTGATGCCGTTGGCGATGCACACGTCGACGCCGCCGATCGCGTCGGTGATGTTGATGACGCCGCCGAAACTGACCTTGGCGGCGAAGGGGATCTCGAGACCGCTCAGCTGCGAGATGGTCTGCACGACGCACGACAGTCCGCCGTAGTAGTACGCGCTGTTGATCTGCTGCTTGCTCATCGCCGAGTGCTCGACGCCGTCCTTATCGGTGCACGACGGGATCGGCACCATGAGGTCGCGCGGGAACGAGATGACTGTGACCCGACGCGGCTCGTCGGAGATGTGCACGAGCATGTTGACGTCGTTCAGACTGTCGTTGGAGTCCTCGCCGCTGCAGCGGTCGCCGAAGAGCGGGGCGAAGTCCGGCTCGCACTCGTCGGTGCCGACGAGGAGCAGGTTCACGCCGCCCTTGAGTTCGCCGATGTCCGGCGGCACCGCGGGCTGGCCCTTGAGGTCGACCGCGTCGGCCGTGAAGCTCGACGAGAGGTCGTAGACCGCGTAGGCACCGACGCCGAAACCGGCGACCAGCAGAACAGCCAAGGCGACGGCGAGGCCGTGGAAGATCTGGCCGAGGGGGCTGAGGGTCCGCAGACGTCCGTGACGTGCGACGGTTCTCTGCCCGCGCGGGGTCGTGCTCTTGCTCACTCGGGTCCTTTCGAGGACGGATGCCGAACGGCCGAGCATCACGCCACTCCTGGGCGTACCGCCACAGGTCGGAGCCATCCTAGGGAGGAACGCCTGAGAATCGCGTGAGGGTCAGGACAAAGTCATCCGTCGCCGGACGCTCGTGAACCGGGGGTCGCTCGACGGAGACAGACGCACGCCTCCCGAGGACGAACCCGGACCGGACGAGACCGGCTCAGCGGTGCACCTGCGGACCGAGACAACGGACGAGCCGCCAGACGTTGCCGTCGCGACGCTCGATCGACAGCTCGTCGCAGACCGCGGCGGCGATCGCGAGACCGCGACCCGACTCGGCGAGCGCGTCGACCATGGTCCGCGCGGTCAGGTCGAGGTGCACGGGCGCCGCGGAGTCGCGCAACACCGCGAGCAGGTTGTCGCCCGCGGTCAGGGTGACCGAGAGCGACACCTCTTCTGCGCCGCGGGGAGCGTGCACCGCGATGTTGGTGGCGATCTCGATGACCGCGAGCGAGAAGAGCGAGAAGTCGTCCTCCGGCACCTCCGGCGCAGCGGCGGCGAGCTCGTCGAGCGCCGCGTGCAGCCCCTCGACGAAGTCGAGCGTGGCGAGGCCCTTCCGGAAGACCGTGACCTCAGACACCGTCGAACGCGCCGTCCGCATCGGGGTACACGTGCAGGACGCGGTCGAGGTTGGTCAGGCGCAGCACCTGCCGCACCTGCTCGCCCGCGGCCGCGATCCGCAGGTCGCCGCCTGCGACACGTGTCGCCTTCAGCGCGCCGATCAAGGCGCCCAGCCCCGAGGAGTCGATGAAGTCGACCCCGGCGAGATCGACCACGATCGCGGTCTTGCCCGCGTCCACGAGATCGGAGACCTCTGCCCGCAGCTGAGGGGCGACGGCGGCGGTGAGCCGGCCCTCGACCTCCAGGACCACCGCGTTGTCGAGGTCACGTCGTTCGATGTTCATACCGTTCCCTTCTCGGTGACGTCGCGGGAGCGCGCCACCACCATCACCGTCAGGTCGTCGACACCGGTCGTCGCCCGGGCGAGACGCGCGGCCTCGTCGAGCGCCCCCTGTACCCCGCGCTCGCGGAGGACACGGCGCACGTGCCCGAGGGGGTCGGCGGGGTCGAGGACGTCCAGCAGCCCGTCGCTGCAGACCATGAACACGTCGCCCGCGTGCAGCCGGCTCTCCCCTGCCGTTCGGACATCCGGGAGCCCCATGCCCAGCGGCATCCCCGTGGAGACCAGGTGCTCCCAGGTGTCGTCCGCGCGCAGGATGTACCCGAGGCTGTGCCCGGCGTCCACGAATCGCAGCGTGCCGGTCTCGGCATCCAGTTCCGCGTGGAAAGCGGTGACGAACGTGCCGAGGTCGGCGATGTCGTCACCGAGCAGGCGGTCGGCCTCGCACACGGTGTCGAGCAGGTCACGGTCGGGCAGCGTCCGCAGCGACGCGCGCAGTCCCGCGGCCAGGAGCGCCGCCCCGAGACCCTTTCCCATGACGTCGGCGAGCGTGAATCGCACGCCCGAAGCAACCGGATACCAGTCGTAGAGGTCGCCCGACATCTGGCCCGCGGCAACGGTCACGGCCGCGACCTCGTAGCCAGAAAGCTGCGGGGCGCTGCGTGGGCGCAGGGTGCCCTGCACCGCGACGGCGTCGTCGAGCTCGGTCTGTCGGAGGATCTCGGACTGCACCCACGCGGCCAGGTCGCGCAGCAGATCCTCCTCCCGGCGGTCGAGGCGGCGGGGTTTGGTGTCCAGCAGACACAGCGTCCCGATGCGCTCTCCGCCGCCCGCCTCGAGCGGATGCCCCGCGTAGAAGCGCAGGTGGGGGTCGCCCTCCACGAAGGGGTTCTCCGCCCACCGCTCGTCTTCGCTTGCGTCGGGGATGATGACCGTGCGCCCCTCGCGCACGGTGTAGTCGCAGAAGGCGTCCTCGCGCGGCGCCTCGCGCGTGCCCAGTCCGATCTCGGACTTGCGCCACTGCCGGTCGCGGTCGAGGAGGGTGACGCTGACCATGGGCACGTCGAACATCTCCTGGGCGATCCGGGTGATGCGGTCGATGCGCTCGTCGCGCGGGGTGTCGAGGATGCCGATCGCTTCGATCGCGCGCTGACGGGCCACATCGTCGAAGGTGGATGCCGGGGACGTCATCGTTTCTCCTTCCGGGTCGCTCGCCGCGTGTGCTCGGCGAGTCGCTCCGCTTCCGCGACGGGGTCGTAGCCCTTGAACGTGGCGGCCTGGAAAAGCACGCTCAGCACCACGAGGTCGTAGACGGCCCAGGCGATGTTCACCGCCGTCCCGACCGGCTCCGCGCCGTTGACGAAGAGGCGGATGCAGCCGACGACGATCGCCACGACCAGCAGCCCCATGACCACCAGCTGCGTCTTGATGAGGTGCCACTGCGGTCCGTCGGTGGTCGGACGGGTCTTCGGCGTGACGGCGAAGCCGAGCGGGATACGCAGGACGACGTTGGTGAACGCCGTCGAGCAGGCCTTCAGCCACACCGGGAACAGGGCGAGGCTGTACTGCTGGCCGCGCCAGGTGGGCGCCCCCTTGGCGGCGACGACGAACAGCAGCTGATTGACGAGCATGAACGGGATGAAACGGGCGAAGAAGTCGCCCGCGTACGCGTGGACGGGCAGGATGCCGAGCACCAAGAAGATGATGGGCGCGGCGAAGTAGACCACCGCGGCGTATCCGGACAGGTAGCTCCACATCGTCGCGAAGTACATGAGGCGTTGCGGGAGAGACATGCCCCACTGCACGAGCGGGTTCTCGCGGAGGAGGACCTGCATCGTCCCCTGCGCCCAGCGCAGACGCTGGGTGAGCATGGTGCCGAGGTCCTCGGGGGCGAGACCGTCGGCGAGGAGCTCGTGGTGATAGACGCTCTTCCATCCCATCCCGTGCATGCGCATCGAGGTGGCCATGTCCTCGGTCACCGAGATCGTGGCCAGCGGCATGACCGGCTGCGCCTCCCCGGCCCGGTCGACCCCGATGGTGCGCAGCACCGCCTGCACCGCCTCGAGGGCGTTCAACGGGGACAGCTCCCTCGTCGCCAGGGCCGCGACGGCCTGCTCCACGTCGAAGGCCTGCTCCTCGGGGGTGGCTCCCGCGCCGCCGGGGCCGGCCAGGGCGGCGAGCTCGCGCAGGTCGTCGTCGATGCCCGCGACATCGGATGCCACGATCGACTGCGTCGCGGCATCCACCCGCCGGTGCAGGCGGTAGGTGACCTCGCCCAGCGGTTCCTTCGCGCGCAGCCGCGCACGGGCCTCCGCCACGCCCGCGGCGACGTCGTCGAGCGCGGCGGCCACGGCGGGGTCGGACGCCGCGGGGTTCGACCGTGACTTCTCGATGACGCGCGCGGCGCTGCGCAGGGCGCTGACGACGGAGCGGTCGAGCTCGCGCACGTAGCCGACGATGCCCAGCTGCATGAGGGCCTCGCGCCGGAGGATGGCGTTGGACCCGCAGAAGAATGCGGCGTTCCAGCCGTCCTTGCCCTGCTGGATCGGGCCGTAGAACAGCGGGGCCTGACTGCCGAGCGGGTCGCCCGTCGCGACGTTGCTGAAGATCTGCGGCGTCTGCACCAGGGCCACCCGCGGATCGTCGAAGTACCCGAGCGTGCGGTCGAGGATCTCGGGCCGCGGGATCATGTCCGCGTCGAGGATGAGGATGAACTCGCCGTCGGTGGCCTGCAGGGCGTTGTTGATGTTGCCGGCCTTGGCATGACGCGGACGGTCTTCCCACTCAGCCCCGCGGGCGATGTAGCCGACCCCCGCGGCCTCGGCACGCTCGCGCATCTCGGCGCGACTGCCGTCGTCGAGGATCCAGGTGTTGTGCGGGTAGCGGATGCGCTGGGCGGCCAGCGCCGTCGTCATGACGAGATCGACGGGTTCGTTGTACGTGGCGATGAAGACGTCGACCGCCAGGCCCGGCGTGGCCGGAGGAGGCGCGGGCCGTCCACGCGCTTTCCACATCACCATGCCGAAAAGGCACACGTCGATGAGGCTGTACGTCTCGGCCGCGATGAGCGGAACGGCGATCCACCACGCGTCCCAGTTCAGGGAGAACAGCCACCGCCAGGCGACGTAGTTCACGCCCAGGAGGATCGTCAGCACGACCACGATCCGCAGGACGAGCAGGCGCCCCGCGCTGATCCGGGTGTCGTCGGTCACGGCCTCGGTCCTTTCGCGTCGTTTCATCTCGGCACCACCCCGAAGAGGAATCGCGTGCGCACCATCAGCCACAACAGCGCGAGCACCACCACGTTGGCGACGGTGTTCAGCAGCAGGTCTCCCCGGTCGAGGCCCGGGATGCTGGCGACGATCAGGGCGAAGAACACGTGCATCACGAAGACGTACAGGGTCGACTGCCCCAGCGGGATGAGGAACCCTCCGCTGGCCCCCGCGATCGGCTTCCAGTACGCGGTGAGGAGGGCGTACACCGCGACGACGAGGACGAGGACGTTCACCAGGCGTCCGGGCGCGAGGGAGGTGCGTTCGAAGAACGTCGAGTAGACGGCCCGGAACGAGTTGTCCGACAGGATGCCGATGCGGGGATCGCCCGGAGCCGGGGCGTACGGGTTGTTCCAGGAGAACAGCATGAGGGCGACGGCCACGGCGATGAGAGCGATCAGCACCACCCGCCCCGCGCGCGTGGCGAACCACGCGATGATCTCGCGGCGGTGGAAGCCGGCCACCATGCCGATGACGAACAGCACCTGCCAGATGAGGAGGGGGAAGGAGTCCTCGAACTGCGACGGCAGGATGCGCACGCGCGTGAGAGAGCCGACGACGTAGAGCGTCAGGCTCACCCCCAGCACCCAGGGCCACCACCGACGACCGAGCGCCCAGAGCGCGAGCGGTGAGACGAGCAGCAGGACGACGTAGAGCCCCATGACGTTGAACTGCCAAGGCCCCATGCGCAAGAGGAGGAAGTCGACGACGACACTCGGGTCGACCGGGTACTGCAGGATGCGATCGGCCCCCGCGTAGAGGTCGTAGACGCGCCCTGTCGCGCCGGGACCGGCCGCTCCCGTGCCCTGGTCGGTGAAGGTCGTCACCGCCTGACCGGAGAGGAAAGGAAGCAGCGCCAGGAAGTAGATCAGCACGACGACGACCAGCGCCGTGCGATACAGCTTCCACGAGCGTCCCGCGGTCCGGATCACGACCTCGCCGATGCCACCGGACACGAGCTTGGGCCGATACACCATGCCGAGCACCGCCCCGGAGAGCAGGACGAACAACTCGGCGCCCGAGACGACGCCGAGGAACTCCTGCGTGCCGATCTGCGCATAGCTCATGAGCCCGAGGTGGTTCACGACGACGAAGACGATCGCGAGCCCGCGGAACAGGTCGATGCGCGCATCGCGGGACGGCGGTCCGGCGTATCTCAGGCGTCGAGCCCGCGGCGAGCGTCTCGCGGCGAAGGTCGCGAGCGCCGCGGTGACCGCGACGACGGCCCCGACCACGATCCACCCCACCACGCCGTCGGCGCCTACCGAGGGAGCCGAGGCGCCTGAGGGCGTACGCACGGGCCCGAGGACGAGGTCGGACGCACGCACGTCGTTCACGAACGCCGAGCGCACGGCATCCGACGACAACGTCACCGACCAGTCGATGACGGTCTCACCCACGACGCCGCGCGTCGTGGCGCTGTCCTGCCAGATGACGGCGGCGAGCGCAGGGATCTCGCCGGCGTCGACGGCCGCTTCGATCTGACGCCACCAGGCCGACTTGACCGCGAGCTCGTCGGGCCCGACGACGCTGGAGCTGTAGAAGGCGGCGGTCTCGACCAGGAGGGGGCGGTCGGCGGAGGCGTATGCCGCGACGAAGTCGGGGGCACCCGACCCGTCGACACCGGTCAGCCGCGCGACGAAGTCGTCGGGGCCGGGTACGACGTTGCGGGCTTCCACCCCGCCCGTCTCGTCGAAGTACAGCGACAGTCCCACGGCGTCGACGACCGCATCGCCGGGGTAGTACGGCGCGTAGGGGTCGTCGGCACCGGTGAAGAGTCCATCTCCGTCGGTGTCGGCTCCGGACTGCGCGGACGTGACGGATCGTGCGGTGACGAACGGGTAGTCCCCGCCCCAGAACGGCGACCAGAGGACGGCGGCCTCGGGAAGCCGCTCGTGCACGACGTTGGCGAAGGTCGCGAACGCCCCGCGGTAGGCGTCGGGGCTCTGTCCCCATGGCACCCAGGTCGTGTTCATGTCGGGGGCGAAGCTCAGGTAGAGCGGAGCGCCGACGGGTCGGGCGATCTGTTCCAGGGCGTCGACGAACTCTTCGGCCTCCGCGCGTCCCAGGGTGTCGAGCGGAACCGTGGGGTTCAGGGCGACCACGGGGATGGAGCCGGCGGCGGCGGTCTGCTCGAAGAATCCCCGCAGGTACGTGCGTTCGGTCGCCGTCAGCGGGTACGAGACGTCGCGCTGGTAGATCGCGCTCGGTGCCCCCAGGCGCTCCGCCTGGTCGGAGACACTGTCGCTCCCCCAGTCGAGGATCGAGCCGAAGTACGCGCCGTCGGGCGGGACGAGATCGTCGCTCGCACCTCGATCGGATGCCAGGGCCGGCGTCGCGCCGATGGCGACGATCAGGAGTCCGGCTACGAGGGCGAGAAAGCAACGGACCCACGCGGTGGAGCGGCGAGGGCGGGCACGTGAAGCCGAATGTCCGTGGATCTCGTGGTCCTGCACGTCGAGCCAGCCTCCATTTCTCGCCGCCCCCGGACCCTATCGAAATGCTGTGACGACCATGAAGCGCGATACGAAAAACGCAATCGATGCGCATTCTGCGGCAATGCAGCGATGCATTCCCGGCGTTGTCCGCGACTCAACGAGGGGTGAACGATCCGTCGCATCGGAACGGACCGAGAACTGCGTATTCGGGAAGCTCCGGCCGGAACATCTCCCGCGTTTCCGCGTCATTCAGGACCGCCCATTCGACCGTGTCGGTCGGCCTCGGGCTCGAACTGCACCCACTCGAACCCGTTGACGAGGCGCATCAGCGGGAACTGCTGCTGCGTCTCGGGCGCGAAGACCTCATGCCCCCAGGCGCGGCGGATGGCGTTCCGGCAGATCTCTTCTTCCGGGCGACTTCCGCGAGGAATTTCCCAACAGCCAGGTTTGCGCTCCCGCTCCCTGACGTGGCTCCGATCGGCTCAGCGTCGATAGGCGTCCCGACGACGAATGAGAGAGACGACGTCGATGATCAACCGTTCGTCTCCGATCCGATACAGCACGCGATATTCGCCGCGGGGCGCCGAGGAGAGCGGCGCGAGCGGCTCACGCAAGGGCTCACCGACGCGCCAGGGTTGTCGCGGAGTGCTCCGACGATGAATTGGAACGCCGCCGCCGCGACCTTCTCGGCCAGGTCGTATTCCAGCGCACGACGCGCGCTCCTGGTGAAGACGACCTCGTGCGCGCCGCTCACGCCGAGAGGCGGCCGCGCGCGATCAACGCCGCGCGCACCTCTTCGGCAGACGAAACGTCTCCGGACTCGAGCTCCGCGAGTCCGCGCCTGATCGCCTCGACTTCGTCCGGGCGGCTGAGGACGTCGACCGTGTCCAGCAGAGCGTCGCAATCGTCCGCGCTCAAAAGGACGGCCACTCGATCGCCGTTCTTCGTCACGTCGGAGCGTTCGTGCGTGGTCACCGCGACTCGACGAGCTTCGACAGGTTCGCCCGAGCGTCCGCGAGGGAGAGGGTCGTCATGTACACACTTGTAGCGTTTTGAGCCGAGCCGTCCTCCCGCGAGAGTCACCCGATCATGTAGACCATTCCGCGCCCGTCGTCCGCGAGCGCCTCGACGAACTCTTTGGCTCGTTCGAGGAAGCCGCTCACGTATCGGATCTCGTCCTCCGAATCCGAGCCAAACGGGCTTCGCCCGTCGACCGCCCACGCGCGCACTCGAGGCTCGTCGAACGAACAGAGGTCGTCGCGGATCGCCGGGACCTCTGACGGCAGGATTGTTCTGATCCATGGATCCCAGCCCATGCCGTGCATCGCGACGTGCCCCTCGAACATGCGGTACGACGGCGCCTCACCCGGGGCATCCGATTTCGGGAGGGTAAGCGACTGCAGCGCGGACCACGCCTTGTCGAGGTACAGCATGTCCCTCTTCGGCGACACCTGCTCGAAAGTGGCGACACTCACGCTGGCGTGCGGCTCCATCCCCCACGCGTCTGCAAGCGGATCGCTGGAGAGGATGCTGGTCGGGTCGTCGATGGCTTGCTGAGTGAGCTCAGCGTCGAAGGCGTATGCGTAGTAGCGGATTCCCATGCCGCAAGCATCGAGGTCCGGCGACGGTCCCTAGCACGCTCACCGCTCATCTGGGGACAAATCGGGTCAAATTCCCGCTGTGGAGAAAAGTCCGCCGAAGCGCTGCCGAACGAGACGCACCGACCGCTCCGCGCTCGGCGGAGCCTCCGGCGGCGTGGGCCCAACTTCGTTCAACTCCCGCTCAGCCGGTCATAACGAAGGAACGCCCCCCCCCTGACCGCTCCGGCATCGTCCGGGCGACTCATCGGCGGAGGCCCGAGCGGGCCTCAACGTTTCGCGCCACCCAGCGAAGGAATCGAAAGATTGCGATGCCTATCACGAGAATTGCGAGCATGATGACCATCAAAGAGATCCCGCCAGCCACCGCAGAGAGGTCTTTATTGAAAGCATAGGCAATCAGACTGAACACCAGAGAGATCGTCCCTAGGGCCAGAACCCCGGTTGTCACAAGCAGCGGCGTGACTCGTATGCGCTGTCTGGATGTATCGATCGCTTCCCGTACCTGGGGGGCGCGGTCTTCGACAACCGGAACGTCGGTAAGCACATAGTTCGGAGCCACTACGGGTGTGCCATCGACGATGACCCTGGCAGATGTCTCGAATTTTCGAGGCAGCAGAGTCGGCCTCACGATGAGCCTGCTGGGTTCTTGAACCTCGAATCGAATCGGACTCGGAACGGCGTCGGGCAAGCGGTCGATGATGACCGCTCCCAGATCGAAGATGAGCGGCAGCCCCCCGTCGAAGCTTGCAGAACCGATGTCCGCGCGCCCATCCGACCATAGGGTCAGGTGCACTATCTGCGGGTTACGCACTGGTCGGCCGTCCACACCAACTGAAACACGGCCGACACCGTCTGCGGTTGCGGCTAGTAGAGGAGTCGCTTCAACGCGATAACGAAGTTGTCGCTTCGGGTTCGTACGCCGCAACGTCCATATCGAGACGAATGTCGCAATGACGATCCCCAAGACGCTGACGATGATCTCTAGCCCCATGAGATGCAGTGTGGCACAACCGTTAAGGCGCCGAGCTCCGCGCGGTGGCACGGAGGCGACAACACGGTGACTATTCGAATTCCCTACTACATAAGGTAGAGCGAGCGGGTCAGACGCCGGATCCGCAGCGGGATAACCGCGCCCCGGCGTCATCGGCGGCTGTGAGCAGACAAAGCCAGCTGGCGGATCATTCGCGCGTGTGACTGCTGGCATCGCGAACCCGTCGGAGCATAAGAACCACGACGATAACGAGATCGGGCCCCTGCGGGGCCCGCGTTCTTTCTTAGCGGAGGGTGTGGGATTCTCCCCACCGCCCATCCACCGACCGCTCCGCGCTCGGCGGAGCCTCCGGCGGCGTGGGCCCAACTTCGTTCAACTCCCGCTCAGCCGGTCATAACGAAAGAACGCGAGCCCCTGCGGGGCCCGCGTTCTTTCGTTGCGGAGGGTGTGGGATTCGAACCCACGGGACATTGCTGCCCACTGGTTTTCAAGACCAGGTCCATCGGCCGCTCGGACAACCCTCCCGGTGGCCCGAGTCTACCGAGGCGGGAGCGGGACACCGCACGCCCGCGGGACGCGCGAGGCGACACGCCGATCCGGGAGACGACCGGGCGACGGTCGAAGGCGGCGACCCCGGACTCGAAGGCCCGGGGCCGCCGCCCCTGCATACGCCGTCTCAGCCCAGCGGGCCGTAGGCGGCCGGCGTCGTGCGGGCGTGGGTCGCCTGCTCGAAGCCGTAGGCCAGGCCCAGGATCGGCCCCTCAGCGAAGTCGCGACCGAGGAACTCGAGGTTCACTCCCCCGGTCGAGCCCTCGCTCGCGACGCCCTGCCCCATCGGCACGGTGACCGCCGGGAGACCCGTGTTCGGGCTCAGTCGCATGTTGCGACCGATCGTGCTGTACGGGTTGCCGGTCGGGTAGATGACGGCATCCAGGTCCTGGTCGTCCATGAGGGCGGTCATGATCGCCTTGCCCCGAGCCAGCTGCTGCGTGTGCGTGCCCTCGGGGCCGGCCCACGCCTGGTACTGCTCCTCGGTGACGGCGGCACGCTGACCGTACGGGCTCGCGGCCCGACCGGGCACGATGTTCGGCGACTGCGAGATCTCGAGCAGGCTGCGCGCCGACACCTTTTCGTTCAGGTACGTGCCGATGTACTCCTGCAGGTCGTGGTTGAACTCGGGACCGCTACCGCTGCCCTCACCCACGATCTCGGCGAAGCCCTCGGGAGCCGCCACCTCGACGACGGTGGCGCCCTTCGCCTCCAGAGATGCCCGAGCCTGCTCGAACAGACGCAGAGTGGTCGGGTTGGTGCCGAGCATCGACGCGATGTAGCCGAACTTCTTCCCGCTCAGCGAATCGGCGTCGAGGTAAGAGGTGTAGGTCTCGGGGACCTTGCCCTCCTGCCGTGCGGTCACCGGGTCGCCTGCGTCCTGGCCGACGACGGCGTCCAGGGCCACGGTGGCGTCGAGGACCGAGCGCGCGATCGGGCCGCCGGTGTCCTGCGAGAGCGCGAGCGGGACGATGCCGTCCCGGCTGGCGAGGCCGACGGTCGGGCGCACGCCGACCACCTGGTTGTAGGTCGAGGGGATGCGGATCGACCCGCCGGTGTCGGTGCCGAAACCGATACCCGCGAGATTCGCGGCGATCGCAGCACCCGTGCCGCCGCTCGAACCGCCAGAGGTCTTGGTCGTGTCATACGGGCTCGAGACGATCTTCGAGGTGCCCGCCGGCTGGAACGCGGACCACTCCGACGAGAGGTTGATGGCGAACTCGTCCATGCTCGCCTTCGCGACGATCACGGCGCCGTCTGCGCGCAGACCGCTGACCATCGTGGCGTCCGTCGTCGTCTGATTCTCGTTCCAACAGCCGCACCCGGCGGTGGTGGGCATGTCGACGGTGTTGTAGTTGTCCTTCAGAGCGACCGGGATGCCGAGGAGCATGCTCGTCATCCCCTTCTCGGCGCGGACCGCGTCGGCCTGCGCCGCGGCCTCGAGCGCGACCGAGCTCGTCGAGATGATCGAGTTGAGCGGACGACCACCGTCCTGGCGCACCGTGGTGTCGTAGGCGGCGATGCGGTCCAGGTACTGCTGCGTCAGCTGCACCGAGGTGATGACGCCGGCGTTCATGGCGGCCTGCATCGACACCGCGTCGGCCTCGACGATCTCGAACGGGCCGTCGTCGTAGATGATGCGCTGCGAAAGCAGGGCCAGATCGGATGCCGTGATGGCGTCGTCGTCGTCGAGGTCGAAGGCCGCGGCATCCGCCCATCCCGCGTCGGTGGACCTCAGGCCGAGGTCCTTCGCGAGCACGTCGAGGTCGGCTTCGGTCACCTGCTCGTCGCCGGTGAGGTCGAGCTCGGTGTAGTACGGGGCGAGGAAGGGAGCCGCGGTCGGCGCGGGCGCGGGGGCGGCGAGCGCCGCGGTCGGAGCGACGATGGACCCTGCCGCGACGACGCCGAGCGTCGCCACAACCGCCAGGGCGCGACGGGAGAGGGGGGTCATGGACGATCCTTCGCGAGACGAGACGGATGAGGAGCGGGCGATCATTCGCGCACCCGCTGACGGCGACGAGCGACGACGAGAGCACCGGCCGCGATGAGGGCGAGACCGAGGGCGCCCGAGACCATCCAGACCGTGGCGTCGAGGCCGGTCGTGGCCAGGTTGCCGGTGCCGGAAGCGGCGGCCGCCGGGGGCGTCGCCGATTCAGACGGTGCGGCGGTGGGGGATGCGGTGGGCGTGGGCGTCGCGGACGGCTCGGGCGTGGGAAGCGCAGCCACGTCGACGGTGGCGGACCCGCTCGTACCGACCTCGGTGACGTCGCCGGTCGATGACACCAGTCGTGCCGACGACAGCGCGATGTCGGCGGCGCCCACGCTGGACGCGCGGAGGGACAGCGTGGCGAGCACGATGCCGCCCGTGCTCGACAGCCCGGGCGAGGTGCCCAGGCGCGTGTGGGTGATCGTGACGGAGCCGGGGTCGGCCACGCCCGAGGTGTAGCCGCCGTCAGGCCCGGTCGGAGCCTGGCCCGTCGGCGTGAGATGGGCGTCATCGACCGTCAGGACGAGGTCGTATGCGTAGAGGTCGGAGACGCCGGATGCGCGGACGGTGACGACGATCGTGTCGCCCACGGTCGCGGAAGCGGGAGTGACCTCAAGGGCGAGGGAGGCGCTGGGGGCCGCCGCGTGCGCCGCGGTGACACCGGCGAGAGGCACGAGGAGCGTCGCGGCCGCGGCGACGGCGAGGGCGAGGCGTCGCATCGCTCTCGGACGGGAAGAAGAATGGCGTTCAGGCATGCGTGAGTCAGGCTCCTCGGACTAGGAAGGGCAGGATCGCGCGTCGCGCGAGGGTTTCGGCGCCGCGATCGCAGGGGGTGACCCGACCCTGACAGACGAACATGTCCGACAAGTTGCGAGGAGTTTCCGCGAGATCACGTCCGGCGTGCAACGCCCGGCGTCCAGCCCCCGCGTCGCCGCCGGGGCACGTAATAGCGTCGGACGTATGGCGACCACGAACCGCGGCTCACTGGCATCCTTCTTCCTGCGTCTGGGGCGTCAGGTCTGGGTGCGGGCGGCGATCTTCACCGTCATCGCCGTCGTCGTCGCGCTGGCGGCGGGCCTCCTCGGGCCCCTGCTGCCCTTCTCGTTCGCCATCGACCTCGGGCAGAACGCGGTCGGCTCGCTCCTGCAGATCATCGCCACCGCCATGCTCACCGTCAGCACGTTCTCGGTGACGGCGATGGTGACCGCGTTCAGCTCCGCCACGACGACCGCGACGCCGCGCTCGACCTCGCTGCTCATCGCCGATCCGACCTCGCAGAACGCCGTCTCGACGTTCGTCGGCGCCTTCGCGTTCTCGCTCGTCGGCATCGTCGCGCTCTCGACGGGTTACTACACCGAGCAGGGCCGCACGATCCTCTTCGTGGGCACGCTGGTCATCATCGCGATCGTCGTCGTGACACTGCTGCGGTGGATCTCGCACCTCGCCACGTTCGGACGCATGGCCGACGTCATCGATCGCGTCGAGAAGGCCGCGACAACCGCCCTCGAGCTGTACGCCGCCTCCCCCGCCCTCGGCGCGCGCCGGAGCACCGGCATCCCCCCGCACGGTACGCCCGTCTCGGCGACCGAGGTGGGCTATGTCACGCACGTTGACGTCGCCGCCCTCAACCGCCTCGCGACCGCGCACGAGGTCGACATCCACGTGCATGCCGCCCCGGGGCGCATCACCGACGCCCGCGTCCCCCTCGCCTTCGTCGCCGGTGCGGTGGACGAGGCCGTGACAGCCGGCATCCGTCGGGCCTTCCGGGTCGAGCACCACCGTACCTACGAGCAGGACCCGCGCTTCGGCGTCATCGCACTCACCGAGATCGGTAGCCGCGCCCTCTCCGCCGCGACGAACGACCCGGGCACCGCGATCGAGGTGATCGCCGCGTTGCAGCGCGTGCTCACCCGAGCCCTCGCCACCGAGCCCCGCACGGAGGTGGACTACGAGCGCGTCTTCGTCACGCCGCCCACGCTCAGCGAGATCGTCGACGACGCCGTACGCCCGCTCGCCCGCGACGGGGCCGCCGATGTCGAGGTGCAGGTGCGTCTGCAGAAGTGCCTCGCCTCGCTCGCGATGACGGCCCCCGCGCACGCGGACGTGTTCCGGGATGCCGCGCGCGCGGCGTTCGACCGCAGTCGCCGCGAGCTCGACCGGGCCGATGGACGCACGCTGCGCGCGGCGGTGCGGGAGGCGTGGGGGCGTTGAGCGGTTGAGGGGGCGGGGCCCTTCGACGAGCTCAGGGGCCGGCGGGGGTAGGGGGCGGACCCTTCGACAGGCTCAGGGACCGACCGGGGGGGTAGGGGGTCGGGCCCTTCGACAGGCTCAGGGACCGACCGGGGGGGTAGGGGGTCGGGCCCTTCGACAGGCTCAGGGACCGACCGGGGGGACCGGCGGGGCTAGAGCGCGCGCAGGACGGCGGCCACGCCGCCGTCGGTCACCGACAGGCCCACCTCGCCGGCGGCGGCGTGGACCTCGGGCGGACCCTGGTGCATCGCGATGGCGCGGCCGCCGTTGCGCACGGCCCACTGCATCATCTCGATGTCGTTGCGGCCGTCACCCATCACGAGGACCCGACCCGCGGGGATGTCGAGCCAGCCGCGCACGAGCTCGAGGGCCGTGGACTTGTCGACGCCCTGCGGCGCGATGTCGAGCCACGCCGTCCAGCCGATCGCGTACGACACCTGGCTGAGACCGATCCGCTCGACGAGCTCGAGGAAGTCTTTGTCGGTCTGCTCGGGAGCGACGACGACGACACGGCACACGGGCTGGTCCGACAGCTGGTCGAAAGAGACCTTGTTGGCGCCCTGCAGGTTCCAGTCATCGAGGTAGTCGGTGAACAGACGCGAGCCGTCGGGCAGCTCGACGAGGAAGTGCGCCCCGGCCAGGTGCTCGCCGAGCAGGGTCAGCACCTCGGTCGGGTCGAACGTCTCGACGTGCGCGCGCTCGTAGGTCGCGGCATCCCCGTCTCCGACCCGACGCATCACGATGGCCCCGTTCGAGCACACCGCGTATTCGGGGCGGATGCCGAGGCGGTCCATGATCGTGTGCGTGCTGTCCCAGCTACGGCCGGTCGCGAGCATGACCTCGTGGCCGGCGTCCGCGGCATCGGCCACGGCCTCGACGACGCCCGGGCTGAGCGTGTCGTCTTCGAGCAGGACGGTGCCGTCGATGTCGAGGGCGATGAGCATCCGACCGGGGGCGTCGTCGGCGAGCTCGGCGACGACATCGGCCGCCTCTTGCTTCGGAGCGCTCTCGACGGCGCCGGTGTCGGGCAGGGCGGCCTCGTCGTTCACGCGATCGGCTCCATGACCTCGAGGCCGCCGAGGTACGGCCGCAGGACCTCGGGGACGGTCACCGATCCGTCCTCGCGCTGGTGCGTCTCGAGGAGGGCGACGATCCAGCGCGTGGTGGCGAGCGTGCCGTTCAAGGTGGCGACCGGGGCGGTCTTGCTTCCCTCGGGGCGGAAACGCGTGTTGAGACGACGAGCCTGATAGGTCGTGCAGTTCGAGGTGCTGGTGAGCTCGCGGTAGGCGTCCTGCGTAGGCACCCAGGCCTCGATGTCGAACTTGCGCGCGGCGCTGGAGCCCAGGTCGCCCGCGGCCACGTCGATGACGCGGTACGCCAGACCCAGGTCCTGCAGCATCCGCTCCTGCATCTCGACGAGCCGCTCGTGCTCGGCCTCAGCGTCGGCCGGGTCGGTGTAGACGAACATCTCGAGCTTGTTGAACTGGTGCACGCGGATGATGCCGCGGGTGTCCTTGCCGTAGGACCCGGCCTCGCTGCGGTAGCAGGTGGACCAGCCGGCGTAGCGCTTGGCGCCGCGCTCGAGGTCGAGGATCTCGTCCATGTGGTACCCGGCGAGCGGCACCTCGCTCGTGCCCACGAGGTAGAGGTCCTCCTTGGGCAGGTGGTACACCTCGTCGGCGTGCTGGCCGAGGAAGCCGGTCCCGCGCATGACCTCGGGACGCACGAGCGTGGGCGGGATCATCGGGGTGAAGCCGGCCTGCAGCGCCCGGTCGAGGGCCAGGGTCATGAGCGCGAGCTCGAGGCGCGCGCCGATGCCGGTGAGGAAGTAGAAACGGCTGCCCGAGACCTTGGTCCCGCGCTCCATGTCGATCGCGCCGAGGAGTTCGCCGATCTCCAGGTGGTCGCGCGGCTCGAAGTCGTACGTGGGGATGTCCCCGTGGGTGCGGAGGGTGATGAAGTCCTCCTCCCCGCCGGCCGGGACGCCCTCGAGCACGATGTTCTCGATGCGCGAGAGCGCGGCGTCGGCGGCGGCCTCGGCCTCGGCCACCGCGTGCTGCGCGGCCTTGACCTTCTCGCTGAGCTGCTTCGCCTCAGCGACCAGCGCGGCCTTCTCGTCCTTCGGTGCCTGCGCGACGCGCTTTCCGTGCGCGTTCTGCGCGGCGCGCAGCTCCTCGAAAGAGGTGATGGCGGCGCGGCGGTCGCGGTCGGCGGCGAGGGCCTCGTCCACCGAGTCCGGCGTCTCCCCGCGGGCGATCTGGGAGCGCTTCACGAGCTCGGGATCATCACGCAGCAGAGTCAGGTCGATCACGCGTCCATCCTACGGTCGGCGTCGGGGCGGTCCCCGCCTTGCGGCGACGATGTCCGCCCCCTGCGCGGCGGTGGATCGACCCGGCCCATGGGCTATCGGCATCCCCCCGTCAAGCCCGCCGGATTCTCCGGTCGCGCGCGCGTCGGCGGTCCTATGGTGGATCCATGGCCGCCCCTGACGAACAGCGCGACGACGCGGACTCCCCCGAGTCCGCCTCCTCCGACACGCCCCGCGACGATGACGTGTCCACCTCCACCGACGAGGACAACGGGATCGACGAGGACTCGCCGGCCGAGGTCGTCGCCGACGCGGCCGCTGCGGAGGGCTCGCAGGACGACTTCCACGCGGCGCGAATCCGCGACGACGCGAGCGACGCCCCCGGGCAGGACAAGCCCGATCCCAAAGAGGCCGCCGAGCCCGACGACGTCATCCATCAGCCCGAGGACGTCGATCCCGACTCGTCGGCGGAGCTCCCCGGCAAGACGCAGCGCGTCGACGCCGACGGCGACGAGGCCCCGATCGACGCGGAGCCGACGCAGAAGAAGCGCGCCGCCCTCGTCTACAACCCCACCAAGGTCGACCCCGACACGTTGCGAGCCCGGGTCGCCGAGCTGTCCGCCGAAGCCGACTGGGCCGATCCCCTCTTCTACGAGACCACCGTCGACGATCTCGGCGACGACGCGACGCGCGCCGCGCTGGACGAGAAGGTGGATGCCGTGCTCGTGGCCGGTGGCGACGGAACCGTGCGTGCGGTGGCCGAGGCCCTGACCTCGACGGATGTGCCGCTCACGATCGTCCCGAGCGGCACCGGCAACCTCCTCGCCCGCAACCTGGGCCTCCCGCTGACCGACAGCGACGCGATGATCCGCGCGACGTTCGAGGGCGACCTCCTGCCCATCGACACCGGGCTCGTCCGCATCCGCCGCGCCGACGGCGGGATCGAGGAGCATGGGTTCTCGGTCATGGCCGGTATGGGCCTGGACGCCGCGATGATCCAGAACACGCGCGACGAGTTGAAGAAGCAGGTCGGCTGGGTCGCTTATGTCGACGGAGCGGCGCGCTCGCTCGTCTCGGCCAAGCCGTTCCGCGTCATGTATCAGCTCGACGGACACCGTCTGCATTCGGCGAAGGTGCACAGCGTGCTGTTCGCGAACTGCGGTGCCCTCCAGGGTGGCGTCGCGCTGATCCCCGACGCCTCCATCGCCGACGGCCTCCTCGACGTCGCCGTCCTCCAGCCGACCGGTCTGCTCGGCTGGCTGGGCGTCTGGCGAAAGATCGTGTGGGACAACTCCGTCCTGCGCCGCTTCCGCGCCGGTCGTCGCGTGCTCCAGCGCCGGAAAGACACGTCGGTGCGCTACCTGCGCGGGACGGGTATCGAGTTGGCCACCGCCCCCGCGCAGCCGATCGAACTCGACGGCGATGAGTTCGGCGAGGCGACGCGCATCTACACCCGCATCATCCCCGGCGGGCTCTCGGTCGCGCTGCCGAAGGGGCACGACGTCTCGACCCTCTGACGCGTGGCCCGGCATCCGGCATCCGGGGCGAGATCACACGATCCGTTCGAGATCACCCGCGCGGGCACGCCCCGGGAGGGTGATCTCGACACGGTCGTGTGATCTCGGCGGGGCGTCGCGGCATCCGCCGCACGGCCGGGTGTCAAGCCCGCCGACCGGGATGCCGCGGTGGATAGCGTCGAGGAATGGCAACGCCCTCGATCGTGTGGTTCCGCGACGACCTCCGCCTCACCGACAACCCCGCCCTGCGTGCGGCACTCGACCGTGACGAGCCCATCGTCGCCCTCTACGTGCTGGACGAGGAGTCGGACGGCGTGCGAGAGATCGGCGGCGCGGCGCGCTGGTGGCTGCATGGGTCGCTAGCATCCCTCGGCGAGCGGCTCAGCGAGCGGGGCTCGCACCTGGTGTTACGACGGGGACGCGCAGCGGAGGTCGTGCCCGCCGTCGTCGACGAGCTGGGAGCGGGCGCGGTGTTCTGGAACCGGCGCTACGGCGGGGTCGAGCGCGAGATCGATGCGGGCATCAAGGAGAAGCTTCGCGACGACGGGGTGACCGTCGCCTCGTTCGCCGCCAACCTGCTCTACGAGCCCTGGACGGTACGCACGCAGTCCGACAAGCCCTACGGCGTCTACAGTCCCTTCGCTCGCGCCGTGCAGAAGCTGCCCGCACCGCGACCGCCGATGCCCGAGGCGCGCAAGATCCCGGGCCTGTCGGCATCCGTCGACTCCGACGACCTGGCGTCGTGGAACCTGCTGCCGACGAAGCCCGACTGGGCCGGGGGTCTGCGCGACACGTGGGAGCCCGGCGAGCCCGCGGCGAAGGCGCGGTTGAAAGAGTTCCTCGACGACGACCTGGGCGACTACGCGAGGTACCGCGACGAGTTCGCCGGCGGCGCCACCTCGAACCTCTCTCCGCGGCTGCGGTGGGGCGAGCTCAGCCCGTACCAGGTGTGGCACGACACCCTGGAGCACAAGGGGTCGGGCGAGCACGCGAAGAGCGCGAGCGGCTTCCTGTCCGAGCTGGTGTGGCGAGAGTTCGCCTGGCACGTGACCTACCACTCCCCCGACATCGCGACCGCGAACTGGAGGCGGAACTTCGACGCGTTCCCCTGGCCGAACCTGAACCGCGCGCACCTGGAGACCTGGCAGCGCGGCGAGACGGGGGTCGCCGTCGTCGACGCTGGCATGCGTCAGCTGTGGAAAACCGGCGTGATGCACAACCGCGTGCGCATGGTCACGGCATCCTTCCTCATCAAGAACCTGCTCATCGACTGGCGACACGGCGAGCAGTGGTTCTGGGATTGCCTGGTCGATGCGGATGCCGCCAGCAACCCGTTCAACTGGCAGTGGGTCGCGGGTTCCGGCGCGGATGCCGCCCCCTACTTCCGCGTCTTCAACCCGGAGACGCAGCGCAAAAAGTTCGACCCCCATGACGAGTACGTGCGGGAGTGGGCGCCGGAATTCCTGGGCGACGACCCGCCCGAGCCGATGGTGGACCTCGGTGAGACGCGCAAGCGCGCGCTCGACGCGTACTCCCACGTGCGCCACGGCGGCTGACGCCGCTCGCCGGGGCCGTGTTCGGCCCTCAGCACGCGAAAGGGGCGCCACCTCGCGGTGACGCCCCTTGTCGGCGGGTCTCAGCTGACGCGGGCCTCGTCGGCGTCGTCCTCGTCGTCGTCGTCGCCGGGGATGAAGACGTCGACCACTGTCACGTTGATCTCGGCGACCTTCATGCCCACGAGCTCGGTGATCGCCTGCGAGACGGCCGAGCGGACGTCGGACGCCACGCGCTGCAGCTGCTCGGGGTAGTCGACCTGGATGGCGATGTCGGCGGCGACCTCGGTCTCGCCGACCTCCACGCTCACGCCCTGCGCGTGGTCCTTCGCGCCGACGGCCTGGCGGATGTTGCCGATCACACGGGCGGCTCCGCCACCGAGGGCGTGGACGCCGGGAACCTCGGCCGCAGCGATGCCGGCGACCTTGGCGACGACGGCGTCGACGATGACGGTCTTGCCGCCGTCGTTCGTGGTGGGGGTGGTGGCGGTGGTGGTGTTGGTGGCCATGAGCGCTTCCTTCCGTCGTCTCCGGGACGGTGTGTCCCGCGATGTCATAAAGGAGACGCACCCGGGAGCGAAATCGTCACGGCATTTTCCTGGGAAAAGGCTGGGGATGGATGCCGCACACTCGGTCATCGAAGTCGCCGAACGGATCCTGAACGGCACGCTCACGGCGTGGGCGGGGTGCCACCGAAGGGGTTGCGACGGGATGCAGGACGGAATAGCCGCACGACCTCACGCGTTTGTCCCCGGTGTGATGCCCTCCCTCTCCGTTCTCGACCTCGTCCCCGTTCGTCACGGTCAGACCAGCGCGCAGGCGGTGAGCGCGGCCCTCGACCTCGTCGAGCGCGCCGACCGTCTCGGTTATCGCCGCTACTGGTTCGCCGAGCACCACAACATGCCCGCCGTGGCCTCGACGACTCCCCCCGTGCTGATCGCCGCGGCAGCAGCACGGACGGGGCGCATCCGCGTCGGATCGGGTGGCGTGATGCTACCCAATCACTCACCGCTCATCGTGGCCGAGCAATTCGCCGCGCTCGAGGCGCTGGCTCCCGGACGCATCGACCTCGGTATCGGTCGCGCTCCCGGCAGTGACCCCGTCATCACGCAGCTGCTCAACCGGTCGGGCACAACGAGTGACGTCTCCCGCTTCCCCGATCACGTCACCGACATCATGGCTCTGACCTCCCCCGAAGGGGCGACCGTGCGCTTCACCTCGGGCACCGAGTACCAGGTGCGGGCCACTCCCTCGGCATCCGGCATGCCCGAGGTCTGGCTTCTCGGGTCGAGCGACTACTCGGCGCAACTGGCGGCCAGCTTCGGGTTGCCGTACGTCTTCGCCAACCACTTCGCGGGCGAAGGCCTCGAGCACGCGCTGCGGCTCTATCGCGACCAATTCGTGCCGAACGAGTCGGGCGAGGGTCCACGCACGTTCGTCACCGCGAACGTCGTCGCCGCTCCCACCGCCGAGGAAGCGGAGGAGCGCGCCCTGCCGCAGTTGCGGATGATGGCGCGACTGCGCACCAACAAGCCGCTCGTGCCGCTCGAGACCGTCGAGCAGGCCACAGCCGAGCCGTTCGACGCCCTCGCCGAGTCGATCATGGCCGCGACGCGGCAGAAATGGTTCGTGGGTACCGGTGCCGACGTGCAGGGCCAGCTCGCGGCCTTCGCCGCGCAGCACGGCGTCGACGAGATCATGGTCTCGCCCGTCGCCGGGGCCTACGACGGTGAGGCCCTCGACACGGCCGTGGGGCGCGCGCAGACACTGGAGCTCATCGCGGCACCTGCGGCCGTGGCGGCCTGAGGCATCACGCGTGTGGCCGCCGCACACCTGGTGGCTGGGCCGGTCGAAGCCACCGACCACCCCGCGGGGCCGGGCCCTTCGACAGGCTCAGGGCCCTCTGCTGTGGGGTCAGGCCTCGGGCTCGCCGCTCAGCAGGCCGCGCAGCCAGTCGCGCGCCTCGACGAAGACGTCGTCGCTGTAGCGCGGGGGGTAGCGCACGATCGCGCGGTCGGCGCGGGCGTACGAGCCGAGGAAGATCACCTTCGGGCTGAAACGGCGCAGGCCCAGCAGCGCGTCGGCCATGCGCTCGTCCTGCACGTGGCCATCGGCGTCGATGACGAAGCGATAGCGGCCGAGGGCGTCGCCGATGGGACGGGATGCCAGCAGGCTCAGGTTGATGCCCCGGGTCGCGAACTGCTCGAGCAGTTCCAGCAGCGCGCCGGGGTGGTCCTCGGGCAGCTCGACCACGAGGGATGTCTTGTCGGCCCCGGTGGGCGGAGCCGGTGCCACCGTGCGGCTGACGAGGACGAAGCGGGTCACCGCGTTCGGGTTGTCGCCGATCTTCTCGGCGAGCACCTCGACCTCGTGATGGTCGACGATGCCGGGCGCCGCGATCGCGGCATCCGCTCCGCTGGAACCGTCCAGAACGCCGAGCGCGCTGGCGACGTTGCTCGACGCGGGCAGGTGCGCGTGCGCGGGGACGTTGTCGCTCAGCCAGCCGAGGCACTGCCCGTACGCCACGGGGTGCGCGGCGATGAGCGAGACGCCGTCGAGGGTCGTGCCCGGGCGGCCGACGAGCACGAAATTCACCGGGACGAGATACTCCCCCACGATGCGCAGTCCGGGCACCGTCGCTAGCGCATCCTGCGCGGTCGAGACGCCGCCGTCGACGGAGTTCTCGATCGCGATCATCGCGGCATCCGACCGCCCCTCGATGACATCGGCGAGTGCTTCGGCGACATTGCGGACGGGTCGCCACACCTGGTCGCGCGCCTCGGGCACCTGAGCCAGCGCCGCCTCCGTGAAGGTACCGGCGGGGCCGAGGTAGCTGTAGGTACGGCGAGTGGGGGGGTGGTCTGTGTCGGGCAGCACCGGCTCAGCCTAGTCGTCGGACTCCGGATGCCGCCCGCGCGGTCTCCTCCCTGCATGACCGGGGGCGTCTCCGTCGCGCGAAATGACGGATTTCCGCATAAAGCGATCCAGCGTGTGCGCATGTCGGAGGGAGCGGGCAGACTGGTCGCATGAGCAGTCGCGCAGGACAGCCCGCCGAGGCATCCGATCTCATCGACATCGACGACCTGATCGCCGCCTACTACGACCGCAAGCCGGATGCCACGGTGCCCGAGCAGCGCGTCGCCTTCGGCACCAGTGGTCACCGGGGCTCATCGCTGAGCACCAGCTTCAATGAGGACCACATCCTCGCCACCACCCAGGCGATCGTCGACTACCGCGCGGCGCAGGGCATCACCGGCCCGCTCTTCCTGGGCCGTGACACCCACGGGCTCTCGCTCCCCGCCGAGCGCAGCGCGATCGAAGTGCTCGTCGCGAACGGTGTGGACGTGCGCGTCGACGCGCGCGATTCGTGGGTGCCGACCCCCGCGCTCAGCCACGCCATCCTCACGTACAACCGCGCCCTTCGACAGGCTCAGGGACCCGACGAGGGCAACGCCGGCCGCGCCGACGGCATCGTCGTCACGCCCTCGCACAACCCTCCTCGCGACGGCGGCTTCAAGTACAACCCCCCGCACGGCGGCCCCGCCGACACCGACGCGACCGGCTGGATCGCCGACCGTGCGAACGAGCTGATCGCCGGCGGCCTGGCCGGTGTGCGGCGCACCCCGCACGCCGACATCGACCTCGACGGCCTCGGCCAGTACGACTTCCGCGACGCGTACGTGCGGGATCTGGCATCCATCATCGACATCGACGCGATCAAGAGCGCCGGTGTCCGCATCGGCGCCGACCCGCTGGGTGGGGCGTCGGTGGAGTACTGGGCGCTCATCGCCGAGGTCTACGGCCTCGACCTCACCGTCGTGAACCCCGAGGTCGACCCGACGTGGAAGTTCATGACGCTCGACTGGGACGAGAAGATCCGCATGGATCCGTCGTCGCCCTCGGCCATGGCATCCCTCGTCGCTGCTCGCGCCGAGTACGACATCCTCACCGGCAACGACGCCGACGCCGACCGGCACGGCATCGTCACGCCCGATGCGGGGTTGATGAACCCCAACCACTACCTCGCGGTCGCGATCGACTACCTGTTCTCGCACCGTCCGGGTTGGCCGACGGACGCCGCTGTCGGCAAGACGCTCGTGTCGTCGATGATCATCGACCGTGTCGCCGCCTCGCTCGGGCGCCAGCTGCTCGAGGTTCCCGTGGGCTTCAAGTGGTTCGTGCCGGGTCTGCTCGACGGCTCGGTGGCCTTCGGCGGCGAGGAGTCGGCGGGAGCGTCGTTCCTGCGCAAAGACGGCACGGTGTGGACCACCGACAAGGACGGCATCCTGCTCTGCCTGCTGGCCGCCGAGATCCTCGCCGTCACCGGCAAGACGCCGTCCGAGCGCTACGCCGAGCTCGAGGCCGAGTTCGGCGCCTCGGCCTACCAGCGTGTCGACGCGCCCGCGACGCCCGCGCAGAAGTCGGCGTTGTCGAAGCTGTCTCCGGATGCCGTGACCGCCACCGAGCTCGCCGGTGAGCCCATCACCGCCAAGCTCTCGCACGCGCCCGGCAACGGCGCCGCGATCGGCGGCCTCAAGGTGCAGACCGAGTCGGCCTGGTTCGCGGCGCGCCCCTCGGGCACCGAAGACGTATACAAGCTGTACGCCGAGTCGCTCCGCGGCGAGGAGCACCTGCGCGACGTGCAGGAGGAGGCCCGCGCGGTCGTGTCGGCCGCGCTCGGCCAGGCCTGACGTACGCCCGTCGAAGCCTCCCCGAAGGAGAGCTCAGCCTCCCCGAACGAGAGGTCCCTGAGCCCGTCGAAGGGACCGGACTCGTCGCGCCCAGACGTACCGCGGCCCCGGCGCTCGCTGCAGCGTCGGGGCCGTGGCATCCGGGGATCAGGCCGGGGCGAACGTCTTCGCGTCGATGACGAAGCGGTAGCGCACGTCGCTGTTGAGCACGCGCTCGTACGCCTCGTTGATCTTGTCGGCCGAGATGAGCTCGGTCTCGGGCGCGATGCCGTGCTCGGCGCAGAAGTCGAGCATTTCCTGGGTCTCCTGGATGCCGCCGATGCCGGAGCCTGCGAACGAGCGACGGTTCGCGAACAGCGTGAACACCTCGATGGGCAGCGGCTCGGGCGGGGCACCGACGTTGACCATCGTTCCGTTACGGGCGAGCAGGCCCAGGTACTTCTTGAGCTCGAGCGGGGCGCTGACGGTGTTGACGATGAGGTCGAACGTGTTCTTCAGCGCCGTGAAGGTCTCTTCGTCTTTCGTGGCGTAGTAGTGGTCGGCGCCCATCTTCAGGCCGTCGTCCTTCTTGCTGAGCGTCTGCGACAGGACCGTCACCTCAGCGCCCATGGCGTGCGCGATCTTGACGGCCATGTGGCCGAGACCGCCGAGGCCGACGACCGCGACCTTCTTGCCGGGGCCGGCGTTCCAGTGGTGCAGCGGCGAGTAGGTGGTGATGCCGGCGCACAGCAACGGGGCGGCTTTGTCGTAGGGGATCGCCTCGGGCACGCGCAGCACGAAGTCCTCGTCGACGACGACCTTCTCGCTGTACCCGCCCTGGGTGATCGTGCCGTCGACGTCCTTCGCGCCGTAGGTGCCGATGTTGCCCTTCAGGCAGTACTGCTCCTCGCCCGCCTGGCAGTTCTCGCACTCGCGGCACGAGTTGACCATGCAGCCGACGCCGACGCGGTCGCCGACCGTGTGCTTCGTCACGTCCGAGCCGACCTCGGCGACGGTGCCGACGATCTCGTGGCCGACGGTCAGGGGGTAGGGCACCTCGCCCCACTCGCCGCGGATGGTGTGGATGTCGGAGTGGCAGATGCCGGCGTAGGCGATGTCGATCAGGACGTCCTTCGGGCCGACGTCGCGGCGCTCGATGGTCGTGGGCTCGAGGGGGGAGGTCGCGGACGACGCCGCGTAGGCATTGACGTGCATGGGTCTCCTCAGGAGGGTCGATGCGGATGCATCCATCCTCCCCCGGCCCGCGGGGCCGCGGCTCGGGCTTGCACGGATGTGCGCGAGCTGCCAGGACGACGAGAGGCCGTGCCGGTCGCACGGGGCGACCGACACGGCTTCTTCGTCTCCGCGGCTCAGCTGTCGGCGCGGCGACGACGGAGCACGATCGCCCCGGCGCCCAGGAGCATCAGCACCAGCGCACCGACCGCCGTGGCGGTGACACCCTCGGCGTTGAGACCCGTCTGGGCGAGGTCGCGACCCTTCGAGGCCGATGGCGACGAGCCGCCCGCGCCGGGCCCGACACCCGCGCCGGGACCGGTGGTGCCATCGGGCTGCCCGCCCCCGCCGTTACCGTTCCCGGTGCCGGGAATGCCGCCTCCGTTGCCCGTACCCGGGTCGACCGCCGCAGCCTCGGGGACGAAGGCCGCGGAGACGGCCGAGCCCTCGGCGAACCCGTCGGCGGCCGCGGTCACGTTCACCGAGATGCTGCGTCCCTCGTCGTCGGCCGTGAGCGCGTACGCGTCCGCCGTCGCTCCCGCGATCGCGACACCGTCGCGTAGCCAGGTGAAGCCTTGCTCCGCCTCGGCGGGATCGGTGGTCGCGGTCACCCGGACGGTGGACCCCACCCGCGCTTCACCCGTGACGGTGGGCGTGGCCACCCCGACCTCGCGAGTCACATCAACCGTGTAGACGCGCTCGGCCCCGTCGGGTGCGGTCACCGTGACCGTGCCGGCGCCGGATACCACCCGACCCTCGGCCGAAGCCGAACCGGGCTGGGAGACGACCACCGTCGCGTTCTGGTCGACCGCGAGGGCGTACAGGGTGGGCCAGGCCGAGCCGACCGTCGTCACCGCGTAGTCGAGCCTGTCCGGAGCGAATCCGTCGACCGGCTCGTCGCCGACCGTGAGCCGCGCGAGGTCGGCGATGCCGGCCGGCGCCGCGGAGGAGGCGTAGATCTCGACCTCCGACACGATGATGTGCGTCTGCGAGCGGGCGTTGAGGACCACGCGCACCTCGTCGGCGGCACCGCTGATCGGCACGTCGACCTCGGGCGCGCCGCTCGCGGGAGTCGGCACGGGCACGAGCTCGCCCTCGACCCACTGCCCACCGCTGAGGCGGTGGTCCACGCGCATCGTCTCGGGCCAGCTCAGGGCGTCACCGTCCTTGTAGAACTGCACCGACACGCGCGTGAGCGTCTGTCGCCGGTCGAGCACGTACGTCAGCGTGTCCTGGTCGTTCTTCGTCCCGCCCTTCCAGTTCGACCATCCCTTGTCGCTGGTCGCCCCGTTGATGGTGTTCGTGACGGGATAGCCGGACTCCGTGAAGGTCGCGGAGGGCGCGCTCTGCGGGGCGACGTTGACCTCCGACGCGGCGGTGACGATGACCGTGAGCGTGGCCGGCAGCTTCTCGCCGCTGGGGCCCGTCGCGATGCCCGGCACCGTGACGGTCCCCGGCGTCGCGAACGACTCATCGGTCAGGCCGGTCCAGTCCCACTCGACCGGGGTCCAGAAACCGGAACCGGACGGGCGCACCTCCGCCTGCACGTCCGAGCCGGCCTGTTCCTCGACGGTGGCGAGGGCGCTGCCCGCGGCCACCGTGACCGACGCAGGGCGGGTCGCCGTGTAAGCGCCGACCTCCACGGTCGCCGTAGCGGTGAAGGGCTGCCCGAACAGGTCGGTGCCGGTGCCGGTCACCTGGACGACACCCGGTCGCGACAAATCGACGCCGTCGCGCTGCCATGTCACGGATGCCGAGCGGAGGACGTCGCCGAGATAGCGCACGGGGACGCTCTCGGGCAGCTGCAACTCGTCCGGCATCGTCCCGACCGCGGTGGCGACCGTGACCGGCTCGGTGCCGATGATGGTCGTGCTCGAGATGCGCCACTGCTGGTTGCCGCCGCCGTTGGAGGTGTACAGGCCCACGGCCGCACCGGCGGTCGTGCTGGCGCCGTTGACGTCGAGCACCCGCTCGCCCGCCACGCTCAGGACCGAGTAGTAGGTGCCATCGGTGGTGGATGCCATCCACTGCAGCGTCGGGTCGGCTGCTGCCGTGGCCTCATCGGCATCCACGAGTGCGGTGCCGCCGTTGCGCGTGGCGAGGAACGTGCCCGCGCCGTTCTGCAGGGCGAAGCGGTGGCGGTTGGTGCCCTCGCCGTCGATGGTGCGCACCGTCCACGTCTGCGCACGCGCCGCCTCCGTCGTCGTCGCCGCAGAGCGGATGGAGAGCGTCGAGGACCCGTCGAGCAGGAGACCGCTCTGCACGCCCGAGAGCTGCACCGTGTCGCCGTTGCGGAACGCCGGGGCGTCGGCAGAGACACCCGAGACGCCGTCGATGAGGAAGGTGACGACCGACTTCGCGGGGACAGTCAGGACGGCCGTCTTCGACGTGGAATCGACCGCGACGGGCTCTCCCTGCTGGAGGGCGTTCAACGCCGGGTCGGCGACCGTGGACTCGGTCGTGACGATCGGCGTGACCGTCGCCCCGGGGGCCACGGCGCCGAACTCGCGCAGGTCGATCTCGAGGGTCTTCTCCGTCGCGTCCCTGTTGACGTGCACGACGGTGGCGCCGTTTCCGTCCGCGTCGACAGCGGCGGTGGACTGCGCGTTGTCCGTCGCGATCAGGTGATCGCCCGGCTTGATGTAGTGCGTGAAGTTGCGCACGGTGTTGAACTTCTCGTTCGTCAGCACCTTGCACGATGGGTCGGCGTCGCCATCGGCGATGCGGCGCTCGGAGTTGCCCTCCGCGTTGCAATCGAAGTCGATGAAGACGCTGCCCCAGTTGAGCTTTTCGACCTTCTCCATGTTGTAGAGGTCCTCGACGGGCTGCCAGAACACCCAGGCGTCGGGCTCGAGCTCGCGCAGGTCGCCCACGATGTGCTCGGCCATGCCCAGGCCGTTCTCGATGTCGTTCGTGACGAAGCCGCGGTTGCCGGCGGTCCAGTTGCCCTCGACCTCGCTCATCCACAGCGGCTTGTCGGCGGCCTTGGCGATGTCGCGGACGACCTGTCGCCCGCCGGTGCCGTAGGTGTGGACGTTGAGCTGGTCGACCAGGCCCTTCGACTCATCGGACCATGTGTTCCAGTTGGTCGCGAAGATGCCCGGGTTCGTCTCGTCCATCGCCGAGATGACGGCATCCGTGGTGGTGGTGGGCTGCGCGAGGCGGGCAGCGAGCGCCTTCACCATGGCATCCTGCGCCTGCGGGCCGATGTGGGCGCCCTCTTGGCGTCCGCCCGACGGCCAGGTCTGACCGTTCTCGATGCGCGTCTGCCAGTAGTTCGTGTTGGGCTCGTTGAAGGGGTCGATCGTGTCGAAGGTGATGCCGTGCGCCTTCTCGAGCTCGTCGACGACGTTGACGACGTATCCGGCGAACTTGTCCATGTCCGACGTGGCGAGCTGTTCGCTGGTGGCGTTGTTGATGCCGCCCGAGACGTACCCGCTCTGGGTGAGGAAGTACGGCGGGGAGTTGCTGAAGGCCTCCCAGTGGGTGACCTTGCCCTTCAGCGCGTCGATCCACCAGCGCTGCGCGGAGTCGGCGTCGAAGTCGTAGTGGGTGGGGTCGTCGGGGTTCCACGCGTCGCGGTAACGCTCGCGGTCGGCGTAGTTCGACGAGATGGCGCCCTGACTGTCCGTCGCCGGCAGGTCGGGGTTCCAGAAGCCGGGGACCGCGCCGCCGGGGCGCAGGTAGGGCGGCACGTCCGAGGCGTTGCCGCCACCGATGTTGTAGCGGGCGATGTTCAGGTTCAGTCCGTCTGCGCCGAAGACGGCGTCGAACAACTTCTGCCGCACGTCCGCGGGGTAGTCGCCCGTGGCATTCGCGAACCAGACCAGGCTCGTGCCCCAGCCCTCGAACGGCTTCTCCGACGCGGTGGCCGGGTTGAGCACGATGTGCTCGGGAGCGACGGATGCCGCTTCCGCGGGCGCGGGTGCCACGGCGGCCGTGGCGGTGATGGCGCCGGCGGCCAAGGCCGCGGCGCACGTCATCGACAACAGTCGAGCTGACTTCATCGTCATTCCGATCCGGTCGCAGCATTGCGACCTCTGGGGGTGATGTTTACGTCAACATAGCGACGCCGTTGTCGAGCCTATGTCAGGGTCCGCGAGGACCGCAATGCTTCGAGCGATGCCGCCTAGCGTGGACCGGAGCTCGCGCGCACCACGAGCGACGTCGGCACCAGCGTGCGCGCGTGCTCCCCGCCGGTGCCCTCGATATCGGCGATGAGCGCGCTCATGGCCTCTTCGCCGACGCGCTCGAAACGCTGGCGGACGGTGGTGAGCGGGGGCCAGAAGTTGGCCGCCTCGGGCATGTCGTCGAAGCCGACGACGCTCACCTCACCCGGTACGTCGCGCCCGGCCTCGTGCAGGGCACGGATGACCCCGAGCGCCATCTGGTCGTTGGCCGCGAACACCGCGGTGACGGTCGGATCCTTCGCCAGAGCCACGCCGATCCGATGCCCCGAGTCCGCGGTCCAGTCGCCGATCTGCACCTCGGGCGCTCGGCATCCCCGGTCCTCGAGGGCAGCGCGCCAGGCGTTGCGTCGACGCTCCGCAGCGAAGGACTCCGGTGGTCCCGACACGTGCCACACGGTCTCGTGGCCGAGGTCGAGCAGATGCTCGGTGGCCAGACGCGCTCCCTGCGCCTGATCGTTGTCGACGACGGCGTAGGGGTAGTCGGCGCTGGAGTCGACGACCACCACGGGAAGCCCCGTCGGCAGGGAGAGCTCGTTCTCGCCAAGCCGGTGCGTCTCGATGAGGATCACGATGCCGTCCACGGCGTGCTCGCGCAGACGCAGGAACGCGCCGGAGACGTCGGACTGCGAGGCCGACTGCACCGTGATGAGGGTGATGGAGTACCCGGATGCCGCCGCCACCGACGCCAGCGCGTCGAGCGTGCGCGTGTTGCCGTAGGAGCTGAGCGAGAACATGATCACACCGATGCTGCGGAAGCGGCCCGACCGCAGGGCACGGGCCGCGCTGTTCGGGCGGTAGCCGAGGGAGGCCATGGCATCGAGCACCCGCTGGCGGGTGTCGGGGTCGACGTTCGTCCGGCCGTTGGCCACGCGCGACACCGTCTGTCCGGACACGCCGGCAGCCGCCGCCACATCAGCCATGGAGACCTCACGACGCCGCCCCCGTGTCGGGATCGCGGCCGACGCCGTCGTCGAGTCGCTCATGCTGTGCCCCCTTGGGATGTTGACGTTGACACCCTAGCGCGAGGAGGTTATGTTTACGTCAACATCTCGGCCACCCGGACCGAATGCGCACCAACGAAGAGGCACTGGACGATGACGACCACCGCGGCACCCCCGCCCGCGCTGCGCACTCCGCGGCGCAAACGGCGCGCACGAATCGATGACCGCGGCTGGCTGTTCGTCGCCCCGTTCGCCCTCGTCTTCGCGCTCGTCTTCCTGGCGCCCCTGGCGTACTCGATCTATCTCAGCCTCTTCCGCGACCAGCTCATCGGCGGTAACGCTTTCGTCGGGCTCTCCAACTACGTCACGGCCTTCAACGACCCGCAGTTCTGGGACGGCCTGGGTCGCGTCGCGATCTTCCTCGTCGTGCAGGTGCCCATCATGCTGCTGCTCGCTCTGGCCGCGGCCCTCGCGATCGACAGCGCCCGCCTGCACGCCGCGGGCTTCTACCGCATCGTGATCTTCCTGCCCTACGCCGTTCCCGCGGTCGTGGCGGTGCTCATGTGGGGCTACATCTACGGCGATCAGTTCGGCCTCACCCGCAACCTGAACGACCTGCTCGGAGGCACCTTCGTGCAGCCTTTCGTGCCGGAATGGATGCTCGTCTCGATCGGCAACATCGTCACGTGGCAGTTCGTCGGCTACAACATGCTCATCTTCTACTCCGCGCTGAAGACGATTCCCGGCGAGCTCTACGAAGCGGCATCCATCGACGGCGCGGGGGCCTGGCGCACCATCTTCTCCATCAAGATCCCCGCGGTGCGCGGCGCCATCGTCATCGCCACGATCTTCTCGATCATCGGCAGCTTCCAGCTCTTCAACGAGCCGAACATCCTCAAGCCCCTGGCTCCCAACACGATCTCGACGTACTTCACGCCGAACATGTACGCCTACAACCTCTCGTTCGCCGGCCAGCAGTACAACTACGCCGCCACGATCGCCATCATCATGGGCGTCATCACCGCCGTGATCGCCTACGTCGTGCAGCTGCGCGGCTCACGTCAGGAGGCGCGATGACCACCGCGACCGCACCCCGCACCGACACCGTCGCCGTGACGACCTCCCGCCCGCGCGCGCGTTTCGCCCGCACCTCGCCCACCCAGGGCAAGAAGTCCGTCGTGCTGAGCATCGTCATGGGCCTGTACCTGCTGTACACGCTCGTGCCGCTGGCCTGGCTCGTCATCAACGCCACCAAGACCCAGCCCGACCTGTTCACCACGTTCGGGCTCGGCCCCGGCAACAGCTTCGCGCTGTTCGACAACATCGCCCAGACCCTGACGTATCGCGACGGGATTTTCCTGCGCTGGCTCGGCAACACGCTGCTCTACGTCGTCGTCGGCGCCGGCGGGGCGACCCTGCTCGCGACCCTCGCGGGATACGGGTTGGCCAAGTACAACTTCCGCGGACGCAAGGCGGTGTTCGCCGTCGTGCTCGGCGCGATCGCCGTGCCCGGCACGGCGCTGGCCGTTCCGACCTTCCTGCTGTTCAGCCAGCTCGGCATCACCAACACCCCGTGGGCGATCATCATCCCCTCGCTCATCAGCCCCTTCGGCCTCTACCTCATCTGGGTGTACGCGACCGACGCCATCCCCACCGAGCTCCTCGAGGCCGCGCGCATGGACGGCGCGGGCGAGTTCCGTACGTTCTTCACGATCTCGATTCGTCTGCTCACCCCGGGCATCGTCACCGTCCTGCTGTTCGCGGTCGTGGCGACCTGGAACAACTACTTCCTGCCGCTGATCATGCTGAGCGACCCGCAGTGGTACCCCCTCACGGTCGGCCTGAACCAGTGGAACGCGCAGGCCGTCGGCGTCGGCGCCCAGCCCATCTACAACCTCGTCATCACCGGCGCCGTGCTCTCGATCATCCCGATCGTCGTCGCCTTCCTGGTGCTGCAGCGCTTCTGGCAATCGGGCCTGAGCGCCGGCAGCGTCAAGCAGTGACGCCCTGAACTCCCCCTCACCGGAGCGTCCTGCCCCGGAATCCACAACAACGAAGTGAAGGAAACCCGATGACATTCATCCGTAAGAGCACCGCCGCTCGGCGGGCCGTCTTCGCCGTGGCCGCCACCGCCCTGTCGGTGGGCGCGCTCACCGCGTGCTCCGGCGGCAACACCGGTGGCGGAGCCGCCGCCGGCTCGGCCGACGACATCGAAAAGGCCCTCGAGGCCGGCGGCGAGATCACGTACTGGTCCTGGACCCCCTCGGCCGAGGCACAGGTCGCTGCTTTCCAGGAGAAGTACCCCAACGTCAAGGTCAACTACGTCAACGCGGGGACCAACACTGAGGAGTACACCAAGCTCCAGAACGCCATCAAGGCAGGATCCGGCGCTCCCGACGTCGTGCAGATCGAGTACTACGCCTTCCCGCAGTTCGCCCTGTCGGACTCGCTCGTCGACCTGTCGTCCTACGGCTTCGGCGACCTCGAGGGCGACTACAGCCCGGGCACCTGGGGCTCGGTCGACTTCGACGGCAAGATCTTCGGTCTCCCGCAGGACTCCGGTCCCATGGCGCTGTTCTACAACAAGGCCGTGTTCGACCAGTTCGGCATCGCCGTCCCCACCACCTGGGACGAGTACTACGCCGCCGCGCAGAAGCTGCACGCGGCCGACCCGACCAAGTTCATCACCGCCGACACCGGCGACGCCGGCTTCACCACGAGCATGATCTGGCAGGCGGGCGGCACGCCGTTCACGACCTCGGGCACCGACGTCACCATCGACCTGCAGGACGACGGCTCGAAGAAGTTCGCCGACAACTGGAACCGCCTCATCGAGGGTGGCCTCATCTCCGACACCCCGAGCTGGAGCGACGAGTGGTTCAAGGGCCTCGGTGACGGCTCGATCGCCTCGCTCGTCATCGGCGCGTGGATGCCGGGCGTGCTGGAGTCCTCGGTTCCCGACGGGGCCGGCAAGTGGGCCGTCGCGCCGATCCCGACCTACGACGGCAAGGCCGTCACGGCGGAGAACGGTGGCGGTGGCCAGGCCGTGACCAAGCAGAGCAAGAACCCCGCCCTCGCGGCCGGGTTCCTCAAGTGGCTGAACAACGACCCGGAGAGCTTGAAGATCTTCGCCGAGTCGGGCGGCTTCCCCTCGACCACCGCGCAGCTGAGCGACCCGTCCTTCGTCGACCAGGCGTCGGACTACTTCGGTGGCCAGCAGATCAACCAGGTGCTCACGCAGGCCTCGAGCGAGGTCCGCGAGGGCTGGAGCTACCTGCCCTACCAGGTCTACGCGAACAGCATCTTCAACGACACCGTGGGCCAGGCCTACGCCACCAAGGGCGACCTGAACGCGGGCCTCACCGCCTGGCAGGACCAGCTCGTCCAGTACGGCAACGACCAGGGCTTCTCGGTCAACAAGTAAGCAGTTCCCAGGGGGCGGGTCGCGTGCACGCATGCGACCCGCCCCTTCCCTTCCCCGCACGGAGAGACCCGCATGACCTCCCCCACCCGTATCGTCGTCGACCGCACCGCGGTCGGCGCTGAGGTTCCCCGCCGCCTGTTCGGCTCGTTCGTCGAGCACATGGGCCGCTGCGTGTACGACGGCATCCACTCCCCTGATCACGACACCGCCGACGCCGACGGGTTCCGCGCCGACGTGCTCGAACTCGTCCGCGAACTCGGCGCCACCGTCGTGCGCTACCCCGGCGGCAACTTCGTCTCGGGCTACCGCTGGGAGGACGGTGTCGGGCCCCGCGAGGAGCGTCCGGTGCGCCTGGATGCCGCGTGGCACAGCACCGAGACCAACCGGGTGGGCCTGCACGAGTTCGCGGACTGGGCGGATGCCGCCGGGTTCGAGGTCATGGAGGCGGTCAACCTCGGCACGCGTGGTGTGGCGGAGGCGGCCGACCTGCTCGAGTACGCCAACCACCCCTCGGGCACCGCCCTGAGCGACCGCCGCCGCGCGAACGGGCGCGAGGAGCCCTTCGGCATCCGACTGTGGTGCCTCGGCAATGAGATGGACGGTCCGTGGCAGATCGGCCACAAGACCGCCGACGAGTACGGGCGCCTCGCCGCCGAGACCGCGCGCATGATGCGCTTCATCGACCCGAGCGTCGAGCTCGTGGCCGCCGGCAGCTCCAACCACGAGATGCCGACCTTCGGCGAGTGGGAGCGCACGGTGCTGCGCCACACCGCCGGTCTCATCGACCACATCTCCGTGCACGCCTACTACGAGGAGGATCCGACCGACCCGGCCAGCTTCCTCGCCAGCGGCGCGGCCCTGGACCGCTACATCGCCGACGTGATCGACATCATCGACGAGGTCGGCGCGACCACGCCCGACGGCGGCGCCATCGGCATCAGCGTCGACGAGTGGAACGTCTGGAACCAGACCCGCTGGAACGAGGTCGACAAGCCGCGCGTCTTCACCGGCGACTGGCCCGTCGCCCCCCGCCTCATCGAGGACGACTACACCGTCACCGACGCCGTCGTCGTCGGATCGCTCCTCATCACCCTTATCCGCCGCTCCGACCGCGTGTCGATGGCGAACCTCGCCCAGCTCGTGAACGTCATCGCGCCGATCCGCACCGAGCCTGGCGGCGGGCCGGCGTGGCGGCAGAGCACCTTCCACCCCTTCGCCCTCACCGCGCGCGCCGCGACGGGCCGCGTCGTGATCCCCCGCGTCGAGGGAGCCACGATCGACACCGCCCGCCACGGCACGGTCGACGCGGTCGATGCCGTCGCCACCGTCGACGGCGACGCCGTGTCGGTGTTCCTCGCGCACCGCGAGCTCGACGCCGCCAGCGAGGTCGAGCTCGATCTCGGCGCGGTGACCGACGTCGAGGCCGTGGTCATCACCGTCCCCGCGGGCGGTGACCGCCACACCACCAACTCCGCCGACGCCGAGCCCGTCGCCCCCGCGACCCTCGACGTTCACGTCGGAGACGACGGCATCCTGCGTCTCACCCTCCCCGCCTTGGCCTGGGCGCGCGTGCGCGCGCGGCTGGCCTGACCTCGAAAGACACCGTGAGCACTTTCTCCATCGGCGAGACCGACTTCCTCCTCGACGACCAGCCCTACCAGGTCATCTCGGGCACGCTGCACTACTTCCGCATCCACCCCGAGCACTGGGCCGACCGCATCCGCACGGCCAAGGCGATGGGCCTGAACACCATCGAGACCTACGTCGCGTGGAACGCCCACGAGCCGGTGAAGGGCGAGTGGGATGCCACGGGCTGGAACGACCTCGGACGCTTCCTCGACCTGATCGCCGACGAGGGACTGCACGCGATCGTGCGTCCGGGGCCCTACATCTGCGCGGAGTGGCACAACGGCGGGCTGCCCGTGTGGCTGACCTCGACGCCGGGCATCGGCATCCGTCGCTCGGAGCCGCAGTTCGTCGCGGCCGTGTCGGAGTACCTGCGCCGGGTCTACGAGATCGTGGCCCCGCGGCAGATCGATCGTGGGGGCAACGTCGTGCTCGTGCAGATCGAGAACGAGTACGGCGCCTACGGCTCCGATAAGGAGTATCTGCGCGAGCTCGTGCGGGTGACGAAGGATGCCGGCATCACGGTGCCGCTGACCACCGTCGACCAACCCATGCCGTGGATGCTCGAGGCGGGGAGTCTGCCCGAGCTGCACCTCACCGGCTCGTTCGGCTCGCGCTCGGAGGAGCGCCTCGCCACCCTCCGTGAGCACCAGCCCACGGGCCCGCTCATGTGCAGCGAGTTCTGGGACGGCTGGTTCGACTGGTGGGGCAGCATCCACCACACGACAGACCCCGCCGCCTCCGCCCACGACCTCGACGTGCTGCTGGCGGCCGGAGCGTCCGTCAACATCTACATGGTGCACGGCGGCACGAACTTCGGCACGACGAACGGCGCGAACGACAAGGGCCGCTACGACCCCATCGTCACCTCGTACGACTACGACGCGCCCATCGACGAGTCGGGCCACCCCACGGCGAAGTTCCACGCGTTCCGCGAGGTGATCGCGAAGTACACCGCGGTTCCCGAGCTGGTTCCCACGCCGCGCCCCTCCGCGCCGGCGTTCGAGGTGGCCCTGACGGGCGAGGGCGAATGGATGCCGGCATCCACCGCCTCCGCCGTCACCGATGATCCGTCGACCTTCGAGGATCTCGGACACCTCGGCGCCCTCGTGCGCTACGACGTGGAGCTGCCGGCCTTCGAGGGCCGCGCCGCCCTCGTCTTCGGCGAGGTGCGCGACCTCGCGTGGATCCACGTGGACGGCGCACCGGTGGGTCGCCTGTCGCGGACTCTTCACGAACGGGCCCTGAGCATCCCCTCGGGTGCGCGGCTGACGGTGCTCGTGGAGGACCAGGGACGGGTCAACTACGCGGACCGCCTCGGCGAGGCGAAGGGCCTCATCGGCGAGGTGACCCTGAACGGGGAACCGCTCACGGGCTGGTCGGCGACCGCGATCGACCTCGCCTCCGCCGTCGGCGTCGGCGAGGGAGCCACCGGTCGCGCACTGCTGCGGGGGTCTTTCCCCCTCGACGCCCCGGTCGATCTGTTCCTCGACACCTCCTCCTGGGGCAAGGGCTTCGTTTTCGTGAACGGCTTCTTCCTGGGCCGGTACTGGAACAACGTGCCGCAGAACACCCTCTACGTGCCCGCGCCCGCCACGCGCGCGGGCGACAACGAGATCGTCGTCCTCGAGCTGGAGCACGCGGTCGCCGCGGTCGCCCGCTTCGTGGCCGCGCCCTCGCTGGGACAGCTCGAGGAGTAGACGACTCCGGATCACACGAGAGCAGGCCGATCCCTTCGGGGGTCGGCCTGCTCTCGTGTGGCGCGCCTGCTGACGGGTGTACGCGAAGAAAGGCCGCAAATTCATCTCACCGGCCGAATCCCGCAGTATTTTCGGAGAGCGCGAATCGAAGGGCGCGGGAAAGACTAAGAGAGGGACGAACGGTGCCGCTGTTCGAAACGAGAGCGAACGCACGCGGACGCATACGCGTCTTCGCGAGGGCGCAGCTCCCCTTTTTCTTTGCGGTCCTTTTCGTCATCGGGGTCGTGGGTCTCGCCGAACCGTCGACGCTGTCGTTCGGAGTCGTCACGGCCGGGCTTCTCCTCACCGTGATCGCCACGCTCGCCGCCCTCCTGGTGCCGTGGGAGCGCCTTCCGTTGCCGTGGATCATGAGCGTCGCGATCCTCGACCTGCTCGCGGTGGCACTGCTGCGCGCGGCACTGCTGCCGTTCGTCCCCGCCGTGGCGATCCTCGCGATCTTCCCGGTTCTGTGGCTCTCGTACCGATTCCGCTGGTATGGCATGGTGGTGGCGGTCTTCGGGGCGGTGTTCATCACCTCCTTCCGTTTCGTCTACGCCGGAGCGTGGCCGGCGACCGCGCTCGAGTGGGCCAACGTGTTCGTCTTGCCCACGGTCATCGTGGGCGTCGCCGTCGTCGTCTTCCTCGCGGCCAGCAATCTGCGGCTGAAGTCCTTGCACCTGTCGCAGGCCAACCGCGCACAGGCCGACGCCCTCGCAGAGGCCCGGGATGCCGAGTCCCTGGCGCTGGGCATCGTGAACACCGTGAGCGCCGGGGTGGCCTTCTACGATGCGGCGGGGCGACTGCGCGTCGCCAACTCCCGCGCGCACCGCTTCGCGGAGCTCGGCGGTTTCCGCCTGGACGCGCAGCCCTACGCCGGAGAAGAGGTGCTCCGCACGGACCGGACGAGCACTGTCCCCCACGACGACCAGGTCATCCCCCGCGCCCTCGCGGGCGAAACCGTGAGCGATCAGTTCCAGTGGTGGGGACCGGCGGAGTCGCAGGTCGCGGTGCTCGCCTCCTCGAGCCGGGTCCGTCGCAGCGAGGGCGACATACTTGGAACCGTCATCGTCATCCACGACGTCACCGAGCTCGCCGAGGCGATCGAGGTGCGCGAGCAGTTCCTGCGCACCGTCTCGCATGAACTGCGCACGCCCCTCACGAGCGTCACGGGCTTCCTGGAGTTGATCGAGGACGCGATCGCCCCCGGGGACGACAAGCTGCGGCAGTACATCGACATCGCGACCCGTCGAGCCGACGATCTCGCCCGACGCTTCCGCGACCTCTTCGCCGCCGGCGAGAGCGAGAAGACGGTGCAGCGGGATGCCGTCGACCTCGACGATCTCGTCCGCACCGCGGTCGACGCCGTCGCCGCCCTCGCCGCGACGCACGGCCACACCATCGAGACGGTGTCCGCTCCGTCACCGCCGGCGTTCGTCGATCGTTCGCAGCTACTGGTCGCCGTCACCGAACTGCTCACGAACGCGGTGAAGTACGGCATCCCGTGCGCCCCCATCACCCTCGCCTCCGGCGTGCACGACGGACGGGCCCAGATCTCGGTCACTGACGGAGGACCCGGGCTCGACAAGGCCGAGCAACGTCGCGCCTTCGACCGGTTCTATCGCGGGTCGTCCGCGCGTTCCCGGCAGATCCAGGGATTCGGGCTCGGCCTGACCACCGTGCGCGCGATCGCCGTCGCCCACGGCGGCACCGTGCGCATCGACAGCGTCCCCGGGGCACGAACGACGGTGGCGCTCGACCTGCCCGCGCATCTGCCCGACGCCGCGGAGCACACCCTCGGCACGTAGCCGCGTCGCAGCGATGCACTCCGGCGCCCCCTGCCTCGCGGAGCGGACGGAACGGCTCGCCGACAGGGGCGTCAGCTCGGGACGCTGCTCGCACGGACGACGAGACGGGTCGGCACCGCCTCGACGGACGGGGCGTTGCCCTCGATCGCGGAGATGAGGGCCGCGACCGCGCGTGCACCGAGCACATCGAAGTCCTGCCGCACGGTCGTCAGCGGCGGGCGGTACTCGGCGGCATCCACGATGTCGTCGAAACCCACCACGGCGACGTCTTCGGGGATACGGCGCCCCGCGTCGGCGAAAGCACGCAGGGCACCGAGGGCCATCTGATCGTTCGCGACGAAGACAGCGGACGCGCTTTGCAGAGCGTCCGCGGCACGGTGGCCGGATGCCGAGGTCCAGTCGCCGCGAACGGGTGCGGGCGCCTCGATCCCGGCGTCGGCGAGAGCCTCTCGCCAGCCGCGCTCGCGTTCGGCCGCGGCGAAAGAGCCCACGGGGCCCGCCAGGTGGTGGACGTGTTCGTGGCCGAGCGACAGCAGGTGCGTCGTCGCCGCTCGAGCTCCCCCGGCGTGATCGGTCTGGACGATCGAGAAGCGCGCATCGGGGCGGGAGTCGACGACCACGAGGTGCAGATCGGCGGGGGGCGCGACATCGCGCGCGAGCTCGGTGGCCTCGTTCAGGACGACGGCACCGTCGACTCCCTGGGAGCGCAGGCGCGCGAAGGCGTCGCGGATGCCGCGCTCGCCCACCGTCACGACCGCCAACGCGTAATCGCCCGCAGCGGCGGCCTCGGAGATGGCCTGCAGCATGCGGGAGTTGCCGACCGAGGCGAGGGTCGACACGACGAGACCGATGGTGGAGGTCTGCCCGGTGCGCAGGGCGCGCGCGGCGCGGTGCATGCGGTAGCCGAGGTCGGCCATCGCCTGCTCGACGCGAGCCCGTGTGCCGGGGTCGACCCGCGGGCTGCCGTTCGCCACGCGCGACACCGTCTGCGCCGAGACGCCGGCCCGCTCGGCCACGTCGGCCATCGATACACGCATATTGCTCCTCGTGTTGACGATATCACGGGCGCCCGCTAGCGTGTTATCGTGAACACGGACAGTCTCATCGCCGAGCCCCTGGGAGCCGGTGTCGTCAAGCGGCCCACGCGCCTCGCCGACGGCCGCGAGCTCATCTACTTCGACGATCCCGACACGACGCTCGGCGCCGAGCGCGCGGTCGATGCCCGCACCCTCGACCCGCGTCCGACGACCGCGACGATGCGGCAGGACGTGCTGACCGGCGACTGGATCACCGTGGCATCCAATCGCCAGAACCGCGCGTTCCTGCCTCCCGCGCACCTCGACCCGCTGTCGCCGCAGACCCCGACGAATCCGTCGGAGATCCCGTCCCTCTACGACGTGGCGGTCTTCGAGAACAAGTCGCCGTCTTTCGGCCCGGCCCTCGACGTCGCGACAACCCACGCCCCCGCCGCCGTCGACCCCCCGCAGAGCGACGACGACCTCGAGCACCTCGGCCTCGGCCGCACCCGCACCTCGGTCGGACGCTGCGAGGTCGTGTGCTTCAGCCCCGCGCACGAGGGGTCGTTCGGATCGCTCTCCCGCACCCGCGCGCGCACCGTCATCGAAGCGTGGGCCGATCGCACGGCGGCGCTGTCGGCTCTGCCCGGCATCCGTCAGGTGTTCCCGTTCGAGAACCGCGGGCAGGAGATCGGCGTCACGCTCCCTCACCCGCACGGGCAGATCTACGCCTACCCGTACGTGACCCCGCGCACCCACCGCCTGCTCGACACGATCTCGCGCACCTCGAACGACCTGTTCGCCCGCATCCTCGCGTTCGAGTCGGCCGGTGAGCGCGTGGTGCTCCGCGGCGAGCACTGGACGGCCTTCGTGCCGTTCGCTGCGCGCTGGCCCGTCGAGGTGCACGTACTTCCGAACCGTCATGTCGCCGATCTCGCCGAGACCACGGATGCCGAGCGCGACGAGCTCGCGCCGTTCTACCTGCGGCTTCTTCGCGGCATCGACGCCCTGTACGACACCCCCACCCCCTACATCGCGGCGTGGCATCAGGCCCCTGTCGATCGCGCTCGGGATGCCGTGCGCCTGAACCTGCAGATCACCTCGCCCCGTCGCGCCGCCGACAAGCTCAAGTACCTCGCCGGAAGCGAGGCCGCCATGGGCGCCTGGATCGGCGACGTGACCCCCGAGTCGCAGGCCGAGCGCCTGCGCGCCGCCCTCGACACCGTTTCGGAGGTGACGGCATGACCGCCGTCGACGACGCCCGCGCCCTTCTCGCCGCTCCCGCGATGGGGGTGTGGTCGGCCCCGGGCCGCGCCAACCTCATCGGCGAGCACACCGACTACAACGAAGGGTTCGTGTTCCCCTTCGCGATCGCGCAGCGCACCGCCGCCGCCGTCGCCGTCCGCTCCGACGACGTCATCCGCGTGCGCTCGACCTTCGCCCCCGACGCGGTCGAGGTGCCGCTCGCCGAGCTCGACGCCCGCATCGCGGCCGGCGGCCTCGACTGGGCGGGATACCCGCTCGGAGTCGCCTGGGCTCTCCTCCGGGAGGCTCCGGATGCCACGCCTCGCGGCGTCGACATCGCCCTCGCGTCGGAGGTCCCGGTGGGGGCAGGGCTGTCGTCGTCGGCCGCGATCGAGGGAGCCGTGGCATCCGCCCTCAACGACGTGTGGAACGCCGGCCTCGACAAGGTCGCCCTGGCCCGCGTCGGCCGGATCGCCGAGAACGACGCCGTGGGCGCGCCGACCGGGATCATGGACCAGATGGCGTCGATGCTCGGCGTCGCGGACGCTGCGACCTTCCTCGACTGCCGCACGCTCGAGACGCGACCGGTCACCCTGGGCTTCACGCCTGCGGGCCTGTCGATCCTCGTCGTGGACACGCTCGTCGAGCACGCGCACTCGACCGGTGGGTATCGCGAGCGGCGCGAGGCGTGCGAGCGGGGGGCCGCCGCCTTCGGTGTGCCGTCGCTGCGCGACCTCACGGTCGACGACCTCGCCCGCGCCGAAGAGATCCTGGATGACGTGACCTTCCGCCGCGTGCGCCACGTCGTCACCGAGAACCAGCGCGTGATCGACACGGTGGCAGCTCTCGAGGCCGACGGGCCGCGCGCCATCGGCGACCTTCTCGTCGCCTCGCACGCCTCAATGCGCGACGACTTCGAGATCTCGGTTCCCGAGCTCGACCTCGCCGTCGAGACGACGCTCGCCGCGGGCGCGCTCGGCGCACGCATGACGGGCGGCGGGTTCGGCGGAGCGGCGATCGCGCTGATCCCCGCCGAGCTCATCCCGGCGGCGACCGAGGCGGTTCAGGCCGCGTTCGCGGCATCCGGTTTCCGCGCCCCGAACATCTTCACGGTGACCCCGTCGGAGGGTGCGCGCCGCGACGCGTGACGCCGGCAGAAGCACGCGTAGGTCCGCTGGCTGACGTTCTTCGCGCTGCGCGTGCTGCGCTGGTGGGACTCAGCGGTGACCGCCGAGGCGTGAGGGGTCGCTCCCGTCGCCTCGCGGCGATTTCCGACCCCTCACGCGGTCGGAGGGTCAGAGGGCGGGGATGACCTCGCGCTCGAAGAGTGAGATGCCCGAGGTGTCGTACGCCGCCTCGGGGAAGTAGTGGATCGCGTAACCGAGACCGTGCTCCGCACGCTCGCGCAGGCGCTCGACGATCTGCTCGGGGGTGCCGAAGCCGTCGGATGAGCGGTAGTCGGCCTCGATGGCATCCGCTCGCTCGTCACCCACGTGCGGGCGCAGGCGCGCGACGACCGCGGCCAGACGCTCCTCGGCCTCGGCCTCGGTGGAGGCGACGATCGTGTTGAAGTTCGTCGAGCGGGTGATCTCGGCGGCGTCACGGCCCAGGGCCTCGCAGTGGCCGCGCAGCACCTCGGACTTGTGATCGAACTCTTCCAGCGAGCCGCCGAAGTTCGTGTACGAGGCGTACTTCGCCGCGATCTTGAGCGTGACCTTCTCGCCGCCGCCCGCGATCCACAGCGGGATGCCGCCGGGCTGAAGGGGCTTCGGCTGAACGATCGCGGCGTCGACCTCGTAGTAGGTCCCCGAGAGGGTCGCCTCGCCGGTGGTCCAGGCCTGGTGCATGATCTCGACGCCCTCGCGCAGGCGCCCGAGACGCTCGGCGATGGGCGGGAAGCCGTAGCCGTACGCGCGCCACTCGTGCTCGTACCACCCGCCGCCGATCCCCATCTCGGCGCGTCCGCCCGAGATGGCGTCGACGGTCGCGGCGACCTTGGCGAGGTAGGCCGGGTTGCGGTAGCCCATGCACGTGCACATCTGGCCGAGACGCACGCGGTCGGTGGCGGCGGCGAAAGCGGCCATGAGCGTCCATGCTTCGTGGGTCGCCTCGGCGCTGGGCACCGGCGTGGTGTGGAAGTGGTCGTAGACCCAGAGCGAGGCCCAGGGGCCGTCGTCGGCGCTCTGCGCGAGCGCGTTCATGACGCGCCAGTGCTCGCTCGGATCGATGCCGACGAGGTCGAAACGCCAGCCCTGGGGGACGAAGATGCCGAATTCCATGGGCTCACCCTAGGTGCGGCCTCCGCCGCCGCGGGCCGTCGGGCCGGAACCCGCGCGATTCGGACGCCGTGCGCCGCGTCGGCCCGGGCCGAAGGCGCCCGGCTAGGGCGTCGACCGCCGCTGCTGCCAGGGGAGCGCGCCCATCATGCTCAGCACGGCCACGATCGCGATGCTCAACGCCGCAGCCGCCCCGAGCAGCGGAGCCACCACCGGCGGCAGGCCGGTGCGCGCCGGCGGGACGAGGCCCGCGGCCTGCGGCTGCGTGGTGAGCGGTGTGGAGGCGGCCACGAGGGAGGCCGCGGGCGCGGCGGCGGCGATACTCGCGGGCGCACGGCGCAGCGGATTCACGGGTGCTCCCGCGGCGCTCCCTCCCCCGCTCGGCGTCGCGGCCGCGACGGGCGCCGAGGCGTCGTAGCTCACCGTGAGCGGCGACGCGGGCTTCGCGGCATCCCGAACTCCCCCGGTCGTGAGCCAGTACCCCTGCTGACCCGTCAAGCGGTGGAAGTCGAGCAGTGACTGCGGGAAGGCCCCCCAGTAAGCCTCGTTGACCCCCGACCGCGCCACCTGCCCCGCTCCGATGCTCACCACCCCCAGGTACGCGGGGGTGACGGTGAAGCCTCGATCGGCGACGACATCGGCGGAACGGATGTCGGCGAGCACGACGCTCTGCGGCGCGATCGGGTTCCACTGCGTCATGTCGTCCATCGAGGTGCCGAAGCCGCTCGCGGTGCCCGTGAGCTTCCCGGTGCCCTGGGCGTCGAGGACGAGGTGCGGATCCGTCACGCTCCAGTACGTCATTCCGCCGTAGAAGACCACGGTGAACGATCCCGACCAGCGGATGTCGAGCGCACCGTCGCGGCGCGCGCCCGTGCCGCCCTCCAGGACGACCTGGTTGCCGGTCGTGCTCGCCGTCGACGACACCGACACGGGGGCGCCGCTCGCGTCGAGGCACTTCGTGTCCCAGGACGCGGTGGTCCACCCGCCGCCGGCGATGGGCTTTTCGACACGCACGGCTCCCTCCTGCGCGCGATACAGCCCGTCGCCCGCGGTCCACACCCGCGCTCCTCCGGCGTCGCCCGCGACACCGGCGCTGAGGAAGTTGCATCCGCCGGCGAAGGCTCCCCCTCCCGACTCGGCGTTCAGGCCCCACCGCAGCTGCGCGTTCGCGATGACCCCGTCGGATCCGCCACCCGATCCTCCGCTCGGCCCGGGCACCGTGACGATCACGTCGTCGGGGCCGGCGGCGCTGGCCGCGAGCGGGGCGCCGAGCAACAGCCCGAGAGCCACGGCGATCCCGGCGCGCAGCGAAGTCGCCACCCTCATCGGGGCGTCCCGACGCCGAGGGGCGCCGTGGGCGCATCCGCGCCCCCGGCCGGAGCGGGCCCGGATGAGGCGGATGCCGGCGGTTGCGGTGCACCCCGCCCTCCCCGTTGCGACGCGACGGGCGCGACGGATGCCGCCGCCGGGACGGATGCTGCGGCGACGGGCTCCGCCCCCGCAGTCCCCGCAGTCCCCGCAGCGCTGCGCCGCGCGCGCCGACGTGCGCGGGCACGCACGAGAGCGGTGACGCCGCTGGCGACCACCAGCGCGAGCGACAGCGCGATGCACGCCAGAAGCACCACGATCGCCCACGTCGGCACGGTCGGTGCCGTCTCGTCGACCGTCGTGACGGTGCCGCCGGTCACGGTGACCTCGGCCTCGGCGACACCGCCCGACCCGGCTCCGCGCAGGGTGATCAGATGCGTCCCGTCGCGGACGTCGCGCGGCACCGGGAGGGCTGCGGCGACCTCGCCCCGCGTTCCGGCCGTGAGCGGCCCCACCGCGGTGAGCCCTCCGTCGAGGGAGGCGACGACCTGCTCGCCGGGTGTAAATCCCTGACCGGTGAAGACGATCGACGATCCGGCGACGACGCTGCCCGTCTCGACGCCGACGCGGACCGCGCCCGCGACCCCGCTCGCCTGAGCAGGCGTCTCCGCCGCGGGAGCGGCATCCGCCGTCGCGAACGACACGGGGGTGAACGTCTCGTTGTTGGCGTTCTTCACGCCGTGCGCGCCGATGGTGATGATGCCGCACGACACGCGTCGGCAGTCCACCTCGGTCACCCGGCCCTCCCGGTCCTGGCTCTGGAACACCGCACCCGGGACGACCATCCGCACCGACCACGACCCGTCGGCGCCGATCGTGCCGTTCGCCGAGCTCTCGGTCTGACTGCCGGGGAAGGCGATGAACCGCTGGAAGCCGTTGTTGTCGGCCGACTCCGCGTCGGGGACGTAGCGGTAGTCCTCGCCCACCACGCCCCCGGCGCTCGGGCGCCACGACCCCCCGGCCGCGTCGTCGACCCAGCCGAAGAGCACGTAGATGCCCCCGAACCCCTTCGCGATCGACTGGAAGCCCGAGCCCGAGACACTCACCTCGGTCGCGTAGTCGGGATCCACGGATGCCGCCCCCGAGGGACCGGTGATCGACACCGACGCCGCAGCCCAGGCCGGCGTGGCAGAGACGGCGGCACCGACCGCCACGACGATCAGCGCGGTGACGAGGGCGAGGGAGCGGGACAGGGCGTTCATACGGTGCGTTCTCCGGGGACGGAAGGGGATGCCAGGACGGGGTCGACGATCACCAGCGGCGTGCCGCGGGGCCCCTCGACGACATCGATGGGATGCCGGTAGACCCGGGTGAGCAACGCGGGTTCGAGCACGTCGCGCGGCGGCCCCACCGCGGCGATGCGGCCGGCGTCGAGCAGCGCGATCCGATCGGCGTAGGCGGCGGCGAGACCGAGGTCATGCAGCACGACGACCGCCGCTCCCCCGGCGTTCACCCGGTCGCGCGTGCGGGCGAGCACACGGTGCTGGTGCCGGATGTCGAGGCTCGCGGTGGGCTCGTCGAGCAGCGCGATCGTGCACTCCTGCGCGAACGAGCGGGCGAAGGCGACGCGGGCGCGCTCCCCGCCCGAGAGCGCCGTGACGGGACGCTCGGCGAAGGGGGTCACCTCGCCGGCGGCCATGGCATCCGTCACCGCCGCCTCGTCGCGCGCCGCGGAGGGATGCCGCCGCCACGGCGCCCGCCCCATCCGCACGACGTCGCGGACGGCGAAAGGGAACGACACCTCGTTGCTCTGCGTGAGCACCGAGCGGCGGCGTGCGCGTTCGGCGACCGGCCACGTGTCCAGCACCGCCCCGTCGAGGTCGACGGCACCCTCGGCCGGAGCGCGGTCTCCGGCCAGCACCGACAGCAGGGTCGACTTGCCGGCCCCGTTCGGCCCCACCAGCACGAGCAGCTCGCCGGCGGCGAGGTCGAGGTCGACGCCGTCGAGCACCCGACGTCCGCCCACGTCGACCGATACCCCGCGTGCGCGCAGGACGACCGTCATCCCCATCCCCCCGATCGGCGCCGCGTGCGTCGCAGGAGCCAGAAGAAGAACGGCCCGCCGATCAGGGCGGTGAGCATGCCGATGGGCAGCTCCGACCCCGGCACGGCGGTGCGGGCGACGAGGTCGGCCGCGACCAGCAGGACAGACCCGCCCACCGCGCTGGCGGGCAGCAGCAGACGGTGCCCGGGACCGAGGATCATCCGCATCAGGTGCGGGACGACGAGACCGACGAACCCGATGATCCCGCAGAAGGCGACCGCGGCGCAGGTCAGCAGGGCGATCACGACGATCGCGATCATCCGCAACCGCTCGACGCGCACGCCGAGGTGCTCGGCCTGACGCTCGCCGAGCGCGAGCAGGTCGAGGCTGCTCGACAGGAACAGGCACGCGGTGATCCCCACCGCCGCGATCGGGGCGACGACGGCGAGATCGTCCCACCGAGTGCCGTTGAGCGAGCCCAGCTGCCAGAACACGATCTGCTCGCGCTGCTGCGTGGACCCGAGGTAGGTGAACAGCGCGATCGCGGCGCCGCCGACCGCGTTGACGGCGATGCCGGTCAAGACGAGCGTCACCACCTCGGTGCGCCCGTCGGCCCGCGCCGAGGCGTACACGATGACGATGGCGATCAGACCGCCCGCGAAGGCGAGCACCGGCAGCGTGAGGGGGCCGAGGAAGCTCAGACCGAACACGATGGATGCCGAGGCCCCCACGGCCGCACCCGAGGAGATGCCGATGACGCCCGGCTCGGCCAACGGGTTGCGGAAGACCCCCTGCATCACGACGCCGGCCGCCGCGAGGGACGCCCCCACGAGGACCGCCATGAGCAGGCGGGGCACGCGGATGAGCCACAGCGTCGCCTCGCCGTTGACGTGCTCGATGGCCGCGCCCGGGGCGACGGAGAAGATGTCGAGGCCGATCGCGCGGACGCCGTCGTTCCACTCGCGGGCGAACGCGCCGAGCACCTGGTCGGGCGGGATCGACAGCTGCCCGCTCCCGGCCGAGACGACGACGAGCACGATCAGCGCGACGGTCAGCCCGACGAACACCGCGGGCACCCGGAGTCCGTATCGGACCCCGGACACGGCGAGCTCGACGCGCTCCGGCGCGGCGATCCCGGCGCTCACCCCGCTTGCTCCGGGGCATAGATCGCCACGGCGAGCGCGTCGAGCACGTCGGCGGCGGCGGGACCGAAGCTGAGGACGGTGGTGTCCGACATGTCGACGATTCGGCGATGCCGCCCGGCATCCGTCTGCGCGACGGCCGGCAGGTGCTCGACGAGGCCGTCGACGCCGCCGACCGACTCCAGGCCCTTCGTCATCATGATGAGTAGGTCGGGGTTTGCGTCCACGAGCGCCTCGTCGGTGACGGGCCGCATGCCCTTCCAGCCGATCTCGCCGGCGACGTCGACGCCCCCGAGGGCCTGGATGAGACTGTCCGCTCCGGATTCCTCCCCGAAGAGGTAGTAGACGCCCGACTGCCCGCGCACGTAGAGGAACATCATGCGGAGCTTCTTCGCGGGATCCGCCGGGGCCACGGCGGCGATCTGCGCGATCTTGGCGTCGACGGCTGCGGTGCTGCGGGCCGCGAGGGCCGCTGCTCGCTCGGGGACGCCGAGAGCGGTGCCCACCTGTTCGATGAGAGAGCCGATGGTCTCGAGCGAACGGTGCGAGTCGACGACGACGACGGGGATGCCGGCATCCCTCATCTGCAGGATCGTGTCCCACGGGCCGAGGCTCGTGTCGGTCAGGATGACGGTGGGGGCGGCGTCGAGGATCGCCTCGGCGTTGAGGTCGTGGCCGTTCTCGGTGACCACGGGCAGGTGCTCGGCCTCGGGGAAGGCGCTGGAGACGTCGCGGGCGACGACCGCGTCGCCGAGGCCCAGCTCGAAGACGATGCGCGAGAGCGAGCCGTAGATGTCGAGCGTGAGGATGCGACTGGTGTCGGTGACCGTGACCGAGGTGCCCTGCGCGTCGGCGACCGTCACCGGAAGGGCCTGCGCGCCGTCGGTCACCGGTTCGATCGGTGCCGAGCCGGCGACGGCGGTCGAGGGTCCCTCCCACGCGAGCGGGTCGCTCACCGGGGTCACCTCGGCCAGCGGCGGGGTGGCCGCGCCGGCATCGCCGTGGACCGGGCCCCCACCGTCGCAGGCCGCCAATCCGAGGGTGACGACGAGGGCGAGAGTGAGCGCGGCGAGACCACGCGTGGTTCGGTGAAGCATCGGGGGAACCTCCAAGTAAGGTGAGCCTACCCTTAACATTGCCTCGGTGCAGTCTTCGTGCTTAGGTAAGCCTTACCTGTCCTCCGCACCCGCCAACCGGGTGCACGACGCACGCCGTCGACTCGCACCGGGACAGAGAAGGGAATGACCGTGGACTCCTCTTCCACGCGCCGGCATCGGTTCGCTCGTCTGTCGACAGCGACCCTCGCCGCCACCGCTCTCGCGCTGGGGGGCGCTCTCGTCGCCGCTCCGGCCCACGCCGCCGACTCGAGCGTCGACGATGCCGTCTTTCGATGGGGCATCAACGCCGAGTCGAACGCCGCCGCCTTCGCGCCCGGCACGGTGAACCTGCTGTCGGCCGGGATCGTCACGGCGACCTCGTCGTCCGACCGCGTCTCCTCGTCGAACTGGAAGCAGAGCGACGGCAACACCTCGATCCTCAAGCGTCAGTCCGACGGCAGCTACGCCGCGGCGACGTTCGCCGGGCTGAAGACGGATGCCAACGGCACCACGATCACCACGGGCAACGGCCTGAACTCCGGACACATCGCCGAGATCACCGGCGGCACCGGAACGGTCGACGTCGACGCCAACACCGCCGTCATCCAGTGGACCGGCTCCTTCACGTCGGCCTATTACTCGGGGATGACGCGCTCGTGGATCACCGACCCCAAGCTCACGGTGGCCGCGGACGGCACCGGTACGGTCACGGCCACACTGGGCGGGTACGGCACGTCGATGGATGACCCCGACAAGTTCGAGAACCTCACTCCCGCGACCGACGTGGTCATCGCGACCCTCACCGGCGTCGACGTGACGTCCACCGGATTCACCGTGACCCCCGACTACCTCGGCCGCACGGTCACCGTCCCCGAGGGCTCGGTCGCCCAGGTCACCACCGGGGCGAACGCCGGCGCCTTCCCGCAGTCGTTCGTCGACTTCCAGATCAAGACCGGCCAGGGCTCGTACTGGTACTCCTCGGGAGGGTCGGCGGATGCGCGAAAGCCCGCCAGCGCCCTGTCGGTCGCGTACACCGCCGCCCCGGTCGCCAGCACTCCCACGGTCACCGTGTCAAAGACCACCGGTCTCGCGCAGGGCGAGACCGTCACGGTCAGCGGGCGCGGATTCCTCCCCTCGGGCACGGCCACCAACGGCACGCGTCCTCCGCTGGCGGGACAGTTCAGCGGCACGTACGTCGTCTTCGGCAAGTTCGCCGACACGTGGAAGCCCTCGGCCGGTGCAGCCTCGTCGGCCCGTTCGGTCATCGCCCAAAAGTGGGCGGTGCCCGCGGCCAGCATGGCGACCATCGGCGGCACGAACAGCGGAGCGATCGAGCTGAAGGCCGACGGCACGTTCTCGGTCGACCTCACCCTGACCACCACCGAGGCGCAGAACCTCGCCGCGGGCACGTTCGGCATCTACACCTACGCCGGCAGCGGTGCGGTGTACGCCCCGTTCGAGACCGCCACGCCGATCACCTTCGCCTCCTCCTCCGACGTCATCGTCCAGGTCCCGGGCTGGGTCGACAACCCGACCGGCTCCTTCGGCTGGGCCTTCGAGGGCACCTCGCCCGCCAATCTCGGCACCGCGGTGCAGGACGGCGCCAACTTCGTGGCATCCGGTTCCCTCACCAATGTCGTCGTGACCGACACGCGCGCCGGAGGGACGACTCCCTACACCTGGAGCATCTCGGGCCAGGTGGGCGACTTCACGTCCTCGAACGGGACGTCCTTCTCGGGTGGCCTGCTCGGGTGGAAGCCGAAGGTCGTCTCGGCGGGCCAGAGCGTCGCCGCGGGCACCGAGGTCGTCTCGACCCGCCTCGGCGGCGCGGGCTTGGGCGCTTCACGCGTGCTGGCATCGTCGACGTCCGCCGTGAGCGCAACCGTGGGAGCGGACCTCTCGCTGGTCATCCCCGGGACCACCCCGGCGGGCGACTACACGAGCAAGCTCACCGTGACCGCCCTGCAGTAATCGCGTCACGGGGCCCCGGCTGCGGCCGGGGCCCTTTTCGCGCCCCTCCTCGTCCCTCGATCCGAAAGACCAGCCGTGACCCGCACCCGTCTCCTCGCTCTCACCGGCGCCCTCGCCCTCGCCCTCTCGTTGACGCCGCTCGCCGCGACGGCGGCCGACGGCGGAGTGGCCTGGAGCGTGCAGACCGCCGACAATGCCAACGGCACGGGGCGGGCCAACTTCTCGTACGACGTCGAGCCGGGCACGGTGATCTCCGACACGATGATCGTGGTCAACACCGGCACCGAGCCCCTCCCCCTGGCCGTCTACGCGGCGGATGCCTTCACCGCGCCGAGCGGCGAGATCGACGTCCTCGTCGACGGAACCCCGTCGGAGGGCGCCGGCACGTGGGTCGCCGTTCCGCCGCAGAGCCTGGAGCTGGCTCCGGGCGAGTCCGCCGACGTCGCGTTCACGATCACGGTGCCGGCCGATGCTCGTCCGGGCGATCACGCCGCCGGGATCGTGACATCGCTGACCAGCACGGATGCCTCGAGTTCCCTGTCGGTCGACCGCCGGCTCGGAACGCGCATCAACCTGCGGGTCGCCGGAGACCTCGTCCCCGCGGCGGCGGTCACGGCCGTGACCGCGACCTACACCCCCTCGTGGAACCCGTTCGACTCGGGGCACCTGACGCTCCGCTACACGCTCGACAACACCGGCAACACCCGGCTGACGGGCAGCGAGACGGTGACGACCGCGGGCCTGGCCGGTCTGCTCGAGACGACGACACCGCCGACGCAGATGGCCGAGGTCATCCCGGGCTCGGTCATCGAGGTCACGCGCGACCTCCCCGTCTTCTCACTCGGGTGGGTGACCGGTTCGCTCGCGATCCACCCCGAGGGCGTCGGCCTGGGGGCGGGCACGGTGGATGCGGTGGTCACCGACTTCTCCATCGCGGCCGTGCCGTGGAGCCTCTATGCCCTCATCGCCGTGGTCGTGGGCGCTGCCGTCGCGATCACGCTGCTGGTCCGCCGCTCCGCCCGCCGCCGCGCCGCGGACGCTCCCGCTCAGGCGATCTGAGCGGCCTTGGTGCGGGCGAGGTCTTCGAACAGCTCGGTGTTGAAGCGGTAGGCAATCAGCACCTCGTCAATGACGCGGGCCTTCTCCTCCTCGTCCCAAGGGGCGGCATCCAACTGCTCCCGGTAGACGTTCTTGAACGCCTTCGGATCGGCGATGTCGCCGAAGAGATAGAACCCGATTCCGTTGGTGTCGAAGCCGAACCGTCGCTGCATCAGGCGACCGATGAAGATCCCGCCCGAGAGGTCACCCAGGTACCGCGTGTAGTGGTGCGCGACGAACCCGCCCGGCCAGGTCGCTGCGACCCGACGGATCCGCGAGACGTACGCCTGCGTCGTGGGAAGCGGAGTGACGGTCGAGCGCCAGTCGGGTCCGATGAGGAACGCCAGGTCGGCTTCCAGGGCGGGCAGGCGGGTCAGCTTGTCACTGATGAACACCGAGGCCACCGGATCGTGGCGCATCCGCTCGGTGGCGGCCTCGAGCGCTTCGTAGATGAACCAGTGCTGAGTCACGAGAGCGATGTAGTCGTCACGCGTTCCCGCTCCGCTGATCAGGTCGTTCATGAAGCCGGCGTGCTCACTGGTCGCGTGCGCGCTCTGCGAGCGCTCCCGCAGGGCGACGGAGAAAGGGATGACTTCGCTCATGCAGCCATATTACGCAGGAACTTAGGTTTACCTAAGTTCTATTTTCCCAGGATCAGTGCGGCCGCGGCGTGATCCCGAGCCGCTCGCAGGCCGCGTCGTACAGGGCGACGATCTCGCGACGCACCTCGCGACGCTCCGAGATCGCCCCCGCCGGCCAGTCGACCCGCAGAGGAATCGCGCCACCCTCGGCTACCGTGACCTCCCAGTCACCGCCGTCGCCGTCGAACCCCGTCATGACCGCCGCCGTCGCGGCGGGATCGGGGCCGAACGCCCGGGCGATCAGGAGGTTGTCGTCGAGGTGGTCGTCGTTCATGTGAGCGAGGACGGCCCGCCGGATCTCAGGTTCGAAGACGTACGTCATAAGGCAAGCCTAACTTCGCGGCGCCGCGCGCCCTCGTGCCGGACAACTCGTCCGCTCAGTCCGCGAACGGCTCCAGGCGCTTGTGCATCACGGCGACCGCGTCGGCGTTGTCGTCGATCAGCACGCTGTGCCGGCCGAGGGGCGCGGCGACCGCACCGAGCGTGCCGCTGCCGGCGAACATGTCGAGCACCCGGTCGCCGGGGCGACTGGATGCCTGCACCATGCGGCGCAGGACACCCTCGGGCTTCTGCGTCGGATAGCCGGTCTTCTCGCGACCCGTGGTCGGCACGATCGTGTGCCACCAGACGTCCGTGGGCATCTTGCCGCGCGCGGCCTTCTCCGCGGTGACCAGGCCCGGAGCCATGTACGGCTCGCGGTCGACGGCATCCGCGTCGAAGAAGTACTTCGACGGATTCTTGACGTACACGAGGATCGTCTCGTGCTTCGTGGGCCAGCGGCGCTTGGTCTTCGCGCCATAGTCGTAGGCCCAGATCAGCTCGTTGAGGAACTTGTCGCGTCCGAAGAGCGCGTCGCACATGACCTTGGCGTAGTGCACCTCGCGGTAGTCGAGGTGCAGGTACAGCGTCCCGTCGTCGGCGAGCAGGCGCCACGCCTCGATGAGCCGCGGCTCGAGGAAGCCCCAGTAGTCGTCGAAACGGTCGTCGTAGGTGCGCAGGTCTCCGCGCAGCCGCGCGTACTCCCGCCCGTGGAAGCCGCGCTGCACGACGGGCGGCGGGGGCGGTTCCTCCTCGGGGAACGTGAGCATGTTCGGGTCATCGACGGATACCGCGTCCTCGGGCTGCGCGGCATCCGGGGTCTCTTCCACCGGCGGCGTCCACGTTGCCGACTCGACCGCCTTGGAGCGCGTGCGCCCGGTGTTGAAGGGCGGGTCGAGGTAGACGAGGGCGAAAGCACCGTCGGCGAAGGCCGGGGTGACGGTGAGGTTGTCGGCGTGGTGGATCTCGACGCGGCCGGGTGCGGGGGCGTCGGCGAGGACGTCGGCGCTCACGGGACGCGCTGCAACCACGCGTCGGTGGCGAACTTCGAGGCGACGAGGGCCTCGGCCTCGGCGTACTCCGCGTCGGTGATGTGCCCCTCGGTCGCGCCGTAGAGCGTCGTGAAGGTCTGGATGAAGCGGTCGATGACCTGGTCGCGGGGAAGGCCCGTCTGACTGCGCAGCGGGTCGACGCGCTTCGCGGCCGAGACGGTGCCCTTGTCGCTGAGCTTCTCGCGGCCGATGCGCAGCACCTCGGTGAGCACCTGGCCGTCCATGTCGTAGCTGAGGGTCGCGTGGTGCAGCACCCCGCCGTTGGCGAGGCGCTTCTGCGCGGCCCCACCGATCTTGCCGTGGGGGCCGGCGATGTCGTTGAGCGGCTGGTACACCGCATCGATGCCGAGCGAGCGCAGCGCCTGCAGCACCCAGTCGTCGAGGAACGCGTAGGAGTCGGCGAAGGTCATGCCGGCGACGAGGGATGCCGGGACGTAGAGCGAGTACGTGACGATCGAGTTCGCGGCCATGAGCATCGCTCCCCCGCCCGAGATGCGGCGCACGACGTCGAAGCCGTGCTTCGCGGCACCCTCGGGGTCGACCTCGTTGCGCAGCGACTGGAAGGAGCCGATGACGACGGCGTTCTCGTTCCACTCCCACAGGCGCAGCGTGGGCTTGCGCAGCCCCGCCCCGACGCGGGTGGTCAGCACCTCGTCGAGGGCGAGGTTCATGCGCGGCGAGACCGGGCGGTCGTGCACGACCTCCCACTCGAAGTCGGCCCAGCCGGGAGCTGTCACGAGCGCGCGGCGGATCGCGGTCGCCACCGACTCGGGGGTGAAGCCGAGCAGCTGGGCACCCTCGGGCAGCGCCGCGCGGATCGCGGCGGCGATGGTGGGCACGTCCGACTCCACCGGCAGACCGTTCACGGCGGCGTCGATGTCGTCGAGGGCGTCGTCGGGCTCGAGGAAGAAGTCGCCGGCGAGGTGGAACCCGTGGATTCGCCCCTCGCGCTCCTCGAGGTCGACGACGACCAGCTTTCCCCCCGGGACCTTGTACTCGCCGTGCATGCTCCCAGCCTACGGCGGCGGGGCGACGGCCAGCACGGGGCCATCCGCTTGCCGGGCATCGCGGGCGGCGAGCCCGCGCCGGTGGCGGCGCTCGATGGCCTGCCCGGCGTACGACGCCCCGATGATGAGGGCAGCGCCGGCAAGACCCGGCAGACCCACCGCCTCGCCGCCGATCGCGACCCCCACGGCGAGCGCCCACACGGGCTCGGTTCCCATGAGGATGCTCGCGCGCGTCGCCGAGGTCCGCCGCACGGCCCACAGCTGCACGACGAAGGCGAACACCGAGCACAGCAGACCGAGGAAGAGCACGTTCGTCCATCCGGATGCCGTGAGTCGGCCGATCGCCACGGGGAGGGCCGCGCTGGCCACCGCCGACGACGTGGCCGCGCACACGAGGAGCTGCACGCACACGACGGCGAGCGTGCTGTCGCGGCGCCCTCGGGTGAGGTGGGCGCTCCCGGTGACGTGGAACGCGCGCACCACGGCGGCCGCGATGACGAGGCCGTCGCCCGCCGTCGGGAGGCGGAAACCCCCGCCGGACACGAGCAGCGCGACGCCGACGACGGCGGCGACCGCGGCCACGAAGTACGACCGCGGCAGCCAGGACCGTGACGCGACGCTCTCCAGCATCGGGGTGAACACGAGGGCGAGGCTGATCAGCAGCCCCGCGTTCGTCGCCGACGTCAGGTGCACGCCCCAGGTCTCGAGCCCGATGATCGCCGCCTGCGAGCAGCCGAGCAGCGCCGCGATCGCGAGGCCGCGACCGCGCGGCATCCGCTCCCGCCGCACCAGGCAGATCACCGCGAGGGCCGCCGCGGCGACGAGAAAACGCAGCGCCACGGCGGGGGCGACGCCCACCTCGTCGGTGAGCTCTTTCGCCGCCAAGAAGCTCGCGCCCCACACCGCCGCCACGGCGATGAGGAGCGCGTCGACGACGATCTCGGGCGGACGGCGGGTCATACCTCCACCGTCGGTCATGCTTCACGGAAGAGCAACGACGAGTTACTTCATCGTCCCGTAAGTTCGAACTTATGGATGCCGCGCACCTCCGCTTACTCCGAGAGCTCGGTGATCGCGGGAGCGTCGCCGCCGTCGCCGCGGCGCTGCACGTCTCGGCGTCGGCGGTGTCGCAGCAGCTCGGGCACCTGCAGGCCCGGGTCCCCGTGCCGCTGACCGTGCGCCGCGGGCGGGTCCTGACGCTCACCCCGGCGGGCGAGGCGCTCGCGGCGGCGGGCGCGCGGGTCGACGAAGCCCTCACCGCGGCCCGCGAGGCGGTCGGCGCGTTCCTCGACAGCGACGACCGCCCGGTGCGGGTGTCGGCCTTCCACAGCGCGGGGCTCGCGCTGTTCGGCCCGCTCCTGCGCGAGCTCGACGGCATCCCTCCCCTCCATCTCGCCGATGCCGACGTGGCGCACAGCGACTTCCCGGGCCTCACGGCCGACCACGACCTCGTGATCGCGCACCGGCTCTCGCACGACGCGCCGTGGCCCGCGGATCGGGTGATCGCCACGCCGCTGTTGAGCGAGCCGCTCGACATCGCCCTGCCCGCGTCGCATCCGCTCGCCGCGCGCGAATTCCTCGTCGCCGACGACCTCGCCGACGAGCGCTGGGTGTCGGTGCACCCCGGATTCCCCCTCGCCGGGGTGCTCGATCACCTCGCGGCCCACCTCGGGCGCCCGCTCGACATCGCGCACCGCATCAACGAGTTCTCGGTCACCGCCGAGGTGGTGCGAGCGGGCGCCGCAGTAGCGGTGATGCCGCGCACCACCGCGCTCTCACTCGCGGGCGAGGGGCTCGTGCTGAGGCCGCTCGCCGACCTCGCGCTCGTGCGTCACGTCGACGGCCTGGCGCGGCCGGATGCCCTGGCCTACGCAGCGGTTCGGCGGGTGCTGCGGGCCCTGCGCGCGGTGGCGGCCCGGGCCTCGGACGCCGCGGGGTGAGGCGGCAGCGGGTCGGGACGGCCCTTCGACACGCTCAGGGACCTACGACCGGGGCAGGCGCGCGTCGAGCCAGGCCAGCAGGTCGGCGCGGACCTCGGCCTGGCAGACCTCGGCGAAGATCTCGTGCCGCGCGCCGGGGTACACGAGCGTCGTGACGTCGCTCAGTCCGGAGCGGTGGCGGTAGGCGTCGGCGAGCAGATGCACGCTGCGGGGGCCGCCCACGGTGTCGTCGCGCCCCACCATCAGCAGGATCGGGACATCACGCTCCAGGTTGCGGCGCGGGCGGCCGAAGAGCTTCGCCGCCTCGATCGGCCCGAACAGCTTCGCCAGCGGCACCGACGTGGTCAGCGGGTCGGCGACGAAGTCCCGACCGACCTGCTCGTCGCTCGAGAGCCACTGCATGCCCGAGCCGCCGAGCTTCTTCCACGGGGCATTCAGGTCGCCGGGATTGAGAGCCCCGGGCCAACGCAGCGCCGAACCGCTCAGAACGACCGCGTCGAAGGCATCCGGATGCCGATCGACCAGCATCTGCGCCAGGAACGATCCCCACGAGTGTCCCAGGAGCACGAGGGGCAGGTCGGGGTTCTCCTCGCGGATGCGCTGGGACAGCGTCCACACCGCGTCACGTGCCGCGTGAAGACCGCCCGGACCCAGTCGGCCCAGCTTGGCGTGGTCGCCGCCCCACTGGCGCAGGCCCGTTCGACCGTGACCGCGGTGGTCGTCGGCATACACGGTGTAGCCCTCAGCGACGAGCGCGGCGATGAGGGCCGCGTACCGCCCCGCATGCTCGCCCACCCCGTGCAGGAGGTGGACCACCGCGCGCGGCTCCGCCGCCTCGTACACGTCGTAGACGATCGTGATCCCGTACGCGTCGATGAACTCGGGCATGCGGCGATCCTAGGACGGGCGGCGTGGGACGGGGATGAAGAGCGCCCCATCGGATCTTTAGCAAGACTAATGAGGTATGCTAATGAATCGAGATCATGAACAACCGCGTCGACGTGTCCCCCCTCCCCGACTCGACTTCCGTCCTCACCTCGGCGGCATCCGACCTCCGGATGGCGACTTTCCGGCTCGCGCGCCGCCTGCGCGCGCAACGGGCCATCGACTCCATGAGCGACGGGCAGTTCGCCGTCCTGGCGGCCCTCACGATGCACGGCGAGCACACGTTGGGCCAGCTCGCCGATCGAGAGCGCGTCACCGCCCCCTCGATGAACCGGACCGTCACACTGCTCGAGGAGGCGGGCTTCGTGTCGCGCACCCCGCACGATGACGACCGCCGGAAGGTGGTCATCTCGCTGACGGATGCCGGGCGCACGGTCGTCGAAGAGACGGTCCGCCGCCGCGACGCGTGGCTGGACGAAGCCCTCGAGCTCCTCACCGAGGACGAACGCAAGACCCTTGCCGCCGCGGCACGCATCATGCGGAAGGTGGCGGAGAGATGAGCGCGATGTTCCGATCGTTCTCGGTCTTCAACTACCGGGTCTGGTTCATCGGGGCACTGGTGTCGAACATCGGCGCCTGGATGCAGGCGACCGCGCAGAACTGGGTGGTGCTGACCCAGCTGACGGACAACGACGCCGCCGCCATGGGCGTCACCATGGCCCTGCAGTTCGCCCCGCCGTTGCTCCTGGTCGGCGTCACAGGGTGGGTCGCCGATCGATTCGACCGCCGCACGCTCATCATGTGCACGCAATCGGGCCTGCTCATCCTCGCTCTGACGCTGGGCGTGCTGATCGTGACCGGCGTGATGACGCTGCCGCTGATGTTCGGGTTCGCGCTCGCCCTGGGCGTCATCACGGCGTTCGACAACCCCGCGCGTCAGGCGTTCGTCTCCGACCTCGTCGAGAAGGAGAACGCCTCCAACGCCGTCGCGTTGAACGCGGCCTCCTTCAACACCGCGCGCCTCATCGGACCGGCGGTGGCCGGCGTCATGATCGTGGTCGTCGGCACCGGCTGGGTGTTCCTGGTCAACGCCGTGACCTTCCTCGCCATGCTCGGCGCCCTGCTGATGATGCGACCCCACGAGCTGGTCGTGCACCACCGCCGCGGCGGCCCCGCGCGCCTGGCGGACGGTTTCCGCTATGTGGCGAAACGACCCGATCTCGTCGTGACGTTCACGATGGTGTTCCTGCTCGGCGCCTTCGGCATGAACTTCCCGATCTTCGCATCGACCATGGCCCTCGAGTTCGGCCGCGGCGCGGACGGCTTCGGACTGCTCAGCTCGTTCGTCGCGATCGGCTCCCTCGCCGGCGCTCTGCTCGCCGCCCGCCGCGAGCGCGCCCGCATGCGTGTGGTGATCCTCGGCGCCGGCGGCTTCGCCGTGGCATCCACACTGTCGGTCTTCACCCCCAGCTACGCCGCCTATGCCGCCACCCTCGTGCTCACGGGCTTCTGCGTGGTGACGACCCTGACCACGGCAAACGGCTACGTGCAGACCACGACGGACCCCGCCCTGCGCGGGCGGGTGCTCGCGCTATACATGGCGATCCTCCTCGGCGGCACGCCGGTGGGAGCCCCCATCGTCGGCTGGGTGGCGAGCGAGTTCGGACCCCGTGTCGCGATCGGCCTCGCCGCGATCGTCGCCTTCCTCGCCTGCGGCATCGGCGTCGCGTGGACGCTGTCATCCGGTCGCGTGCACCGACACGAGACCCGCCGGTTCCGCCTGACTCTCGATGAGACCAGGCCCCTGAGCGTCATCTCACCCGAGCCCGAGGACTTCAGCGACGAGGTGGCCGGGACCACTCCGATCCCCCTCGCCCCCGGGGAGCGCGCAGGACGCCGCCCACATCACCGGGCGGCGTCGCGTCACACGTAGAAGCCGTGGGCCTCGAGGACGGTGACGGCGGCGTCACGTCCCGAGACGGAGAGCTTGGTGTAGATCGACCGCAGCTGCGACTTGACGGTGTTCGGCGAGACGCCGAGCACCTCCGCGATCTGCGGGAGACTGCGTGCCCCGCGGAGCAGGAGCGCCAGGCGCTCCTCGCGAGGCGTCAGGGTGGGCAACGGCTCGCGTTCCTCGCGCGCCGGGACCAGCTCGAGGCGACCCGCGACGCGGTGCGCAGCCTCGGCGACCGAGGGCGAGCGTCGGGCGAGACGCCCCAGCAGTGCGACGAGGTCGGTCTGCGGCAGTGTCAGGTAGGGCGTGAGCGAGCCGCCGAGGTTCTCGGCCAGGTGGAACCCCTCGCCGAACGCCGCGTCGGCGGCCTCGAGGTTGCCCAGACGCTGGTGCGCGACGGCGCGACGCAGCAGCAAAGGGATGAGCGTGCGCACGCAATGCTCCGTGCCCATACGGATGCAGACGTCGGTCGTCTCGAGCACCTCGCGCTCGCGACCGAGGGAGATGAGGGCGGCAGCCCGCTGCATGTCGAAGCACAGGGCGTGCCCGGGCAGGGACTGCTTTCCCTCCAGCGCCGCGAGGGCGCGACGGGCCTCGCCCCGCGCGAGCAGCGTGTCGGCGAAGACACCCATCGCGAAGCCGCGCACCATGGCGTGTCCGCAGTGGGCGTCCGTGCCGCTCGTCAGCGTGGTCAGGAGAGCCATTCCTTCGCCGTACTCGCGGCGGATGAGCATGCGCATCGCCTCCGTGGCACGTGCCGAGTACTCCCACCCGGGGTCGTCCGCGCCGTGCTCACGCAGGACACGCGCGGTCTCGCCCAAGGCGTCCTCGTCGAGAGCGGCCGAGGCGATGAGGATGCGCGACAGCAGCAGCAGATAGTCCTCGTGAAGACGGGCCCACCCCGAGCTCTCGGCCAGTTCTGCGCACGCCGCCGCGTTCTCAGCGGCGCAGGGGTACTCGCCATTGAGCGACGCGGCGAGGCTGCGAGCGGCGTGCGCACGGTAGAGGGTCGCCGGGTCCGGCGCGTAGGTGACCGCCGTGGAGGCGTACATCCCCGCACGACGGGGCCAACCCGCCGCGGCGTACATCTCGGCGACGGCGGCGAAGAGCGCGGATCGCGTCCCGGCTTCGATCGCCGCAGGAGCGCGCAGACGCCCGTCGATGAAGTGTTCGTCGACCAGCCGCAGTCCACCCTCGATGTCGTCGAGGCGGGAACGAGCGATGATCATCGCTTCGAGCATGCGCGCGCTGGCATCCACCCAGGATCGGGGAGCCGGACCCGCATCGATGTCGGCGAGAGCACGCAGGTCGGCCCGGTCGGGAGCGGGGGCGATGGGTAGAGCGCCCCGGACGACGCGCTCCGCGATCGCACGTACTCCCGAGACGGCCTCTCGGGGGGCGACGGACATGGACTGCATGGGAGAAAGGCTAAAGCCCCGTTGCGCAAATCGTCTTGACGCGATCCCAATGCTTTGGCAGGAAAGGCGCAATGGCATCCAAAGATTCGCCGCCCGCGCGTCGTTTCGCTAGATAAGCTAGCTACATGCAAGAACGTCTTCGCACGCGCCGATGGGCCGGCCTCGTCTTCATCAGCATCGCGGTCTCGCTGATCATCGTCGACTCGACGATCGTCAACGTGGCCGTCCCCTCGATCGTCGACGATCTCGGCATCTCCTCGACCGACGTGCAGTGGGTACAGGAGGCCTATACCCTCGTCTTCGCGTCCTTCCTCCTGGTCTTCGGGAGCCTCGCCGACCGGTTCGGCCGACGGCGCCTGCTCGTCATCGGCGTGGTCGTCTTCGCCGCGGCCTCGATCGCGGCATCCCTCGCGCCCACCGGGGGAGCACTCATCGCGTCTCGACTGCTGCAGGGCGTCGGCGGGTCGATGATCCTGCCGACGACGTTGTCGCTCATCAACGCCACGTTCCGCGGTCGGGAACGGGGCATCGCGTTCGCCGTCTGGGGGTCGACGATCGGGGGAATGGCGGCGGTGGGCCCGCTCCTCGGCGGTTGGCTCACCACCTCGTTCTCCTGGCGGTGGGCGTTCGGCATCAACATCCCCCTCGGCGCAATCATCGTGGTCGGCGTACTGCTGGCAGTGGCCGAATCGCGCACCGAGCACCGCACGTCCATCGACGCCGTGGGGGCTGTGCTCTCGGTGCTGACCATGGCTCCGCTGGTGTTCGCCCTCATCGAAGGTCGCACCTATGGGTGGTGGAAGGTCGAGACCGTCCCCGCGGTCGGCGCCTGGACGTGGCCGTTCTCCCTCTCTCCCGTCCCGATCGCCTTCGCGGTCGCGCTCGGCGCCCTCGCCGGCTTCGTCGCCTGGGGCGTGCGGCGGCAGCGACGCGGCCGATCGACGTTGCTCGCCCTCGATCTCTTCCGCATCGGGTCGTTCCGCAACGGCAACATCGCCGCCGCCGTCGTCTCCCTCGGCGAGTTCGGCATCATCCTCGCGCTCCCGCTCTGGTTGCAGTTCGTCGTCGGATTCGACGCCCTCCAGACGGGATCGCTCCTGCTCTCGCTCGCGATCGGCTCGTTCGTCGCAAGCGGGATCGCCGGAGCCCTGAGCGGCAAAGTCTCGCCGGTGGTCGTCGTGCGCGGCGGCCTCCTCGCGGAGGTCGTGGGCGTCGGCGGCGTGGCTCTGACGATCGGACCGGATGCCGCCTGGGGCCCGCTCATCCCGTTCCTGTTCGTCTACGGGCTCGGGGTGGGGCTCGCCACGGCCCAACTGACGGGCGTGGTGCTCGCCGACGTCCCACCCGCGGCCAGCGGCCAGGCGTCGGGGACCCAGTCGACCGCACGGCAGCTCGGAGCGGCCCTGGGGGTGGCGATCCTCGGCACGGTGCTGTTCTCGACGACCGGCACCGTGCTGGCCGGATCCCTCGCGGACCGAGGGATGCCGGCCCCGCAGAGCGATCAGATCGTCGCGCGAGTCGTCGACAGCGCCGGCGCGGCCATCCCAGGCCTCACGCAATCGCCCCAGACAGAGGATGTGGCCGCAGACGCACGAGCGGCCTTCAGTGACGGGACGCGGGCCGCAGCCCTCACCGCCGCCGCGTTCCTCACCCTCGGACTGGCCTCGACGCTGTCCCTCGGGCGCGGGGGCGGACGGACCCGCCGGGAACGCGGCTGACCCTCGGCGCGGCGCCGAGCGAAACCGGCGAGGAATCGACGCGGTAACCATTCACGCGAATGATCATGGATTCATTCGGATGTCAAGAGCGGGGTGTGTCGAACGGCGATTCTGGGGCTCCTCGTACGTTTTCCTCGTTCTGTTCGCCTACCCGTTTCGTGGGGAGATTCGTCGTGCCCAAATTGTCCCGCCGCGCATCCCGCGCAGCCTCTCTCATCGCCATTCCTGCCGCCCTCGTTGCTGCCGGAATCGTCGTCTCGACGAGTTCCTATGCGGCCTTCTCCGACACGACCACGAACGAGGGCAACACCTGGCGCGCCGGCACCGTCCAGCTCGCGGACGACGGAGCGGGCCGTGCGCTCTTCACGGCGGCCAACGCCAAGCCAGGAGACGGCGGAACCACCTGCATCGCCGTCACCTCCAGCGGAACGCTGGCCTCGGACGTGCGCCTTTACGCCGCTGACGTCAGCGGGAGTGCGGGCCTGGCCGACCACCTCCTTCTGACGATCGAGCAGGGTTCGGGCGGTGGGTACGGCACGTGCAACGGCTTCGCCGCGCAGTCCACCGTCTTCGACGGCCGCCTTGCCGGATTCACCGGTGCGCACTCGTCCTTCGCCACCGGGGCGGCTGCATTCAGCCCCACGGGTGCGGCCGCGGAGGCACGGACTTACCGGTTCACCTGGCAGTTCGCCGGCGACGCTCCGAACAGCGTCCAGGGCGGAACGGCTGCGACGTCGTTCGTCTGGGAAGCGCAGAACAGCTGACCCGTGCACGTGCGCCGGATCGCTGACGTCGCGGCCGTGGCGGCCGGGCGCGGGGTCGTGGCGTTCGTTGCGGGTCTGGCCTTCTGGGCCGCGGCTCCCGCGGTCGTGGGATGGCAGCCGACCAGCGTCATGACCGCGTCGATGTCTCCCGCGATCGAGGTAGGGGACGTGGTCGTGGCCCGTCCCGTCGCCGCGGACCAGGTGCTACCCGGCCGCGTGCTGCTCGCCGACGACCCGGACCGGCCGGGGCGCCTCCGCCTGCACCGCCTCCAGGAAGTCGCGTCCGACGGGACGCTGCGGACGAAGGGGGATGCGAACCCTTCGCCGGACTCCTCTCCCCTGCACCCCGATGCCGTCCGCGGCATCGGGGTGCTGCGGGTGCCGTGGATCGGCCTTCCGGTGGTCTGGGCGCGCACGGGAGAGCTGGCCCCTCTCGCTCTGACGGTCCTGATCCTCGGCGCCAGCGCGATGCTGGCGACCCGGCGCGGCTACGACGACGAGACCGACGGCGACGGCTCGAGCGGCGATGCGTCGTCCTCTCCTGCACCGGCGCCCACCACGCGACGCGAACGGCGTGCGCTGGGCCTGGCCACGGTCACGGCCGTCGTGGTGGCGACGACCGCCACCCCTGCCTGGGCAGCGCTGAGCGACGATTCCTCGGCATCCGCGACCTTCGCCGCGGCGCGTGTCGCACCGCCGTTCGCACTCGTCTGTCGATCCGGCGAATCCGTCGTGTCCTGGCGGTACGACGGGCTCGCGGCACGCTCTTTCCAGATCATCGTCGACGGCGTCGTCACCACCTCGGGCATCTCCCCCGACAGCCGCTCCGCGCGCCTACCGACCACCCGCAGCTACTGGCCGTTCGAGCGCTCCACCGTACAGATCCGCGCCGTCGTCTCCGACAGATGGACGGCCGACTCCTCCGAAACCGTCCGCATCGGTGGCGGATTCCTGGGTTTCGGCACGCCGGTGTGCCGCTGATCCCCCGAGGAGGACCTGCACCGGCGAGCCGGATCGCGTAGCGCGCTTATCCGCCGCCTACGGGCGGAGCCGCGCCTCGGATCTGATCACGGAGCTGCGCATGGCCGCGCGTGAACTCGACCCGCTCGCGGTCGACATCCCCAGGGCGTGGGAATACGACGCGTGTCGGTGATACCCCATCTCGTGCAGACGCCCACCCTGGCCTCCGGGTGGCGCCCGGATGAGATGGCGAGCCTGGTGGATGAGGTCCGAGAAACGTCGGGGTTCACGGAGGATGCCTCGGGCGTCTCCCCGACCCGTGAGCCGGTCGGCGTCAGTCGACGTCGTACAGCGTGAGTCCGTTCGGCTCGCTCGCCTCCTGCATCATCTGCTGGATCACGTCGGCGTCGATCCGCTGCGCGCGGTTGCTGAAGAAGACGAAGAGCAGAGCCGATGACGGGGCGATCCACACGCTCGCCTGACCCCGTGTCGGATGGGGCAGCTGCATCATGAACGCCTCGCCGCGTCGCAGCTTGTTCATGACGACGATGCGAAGGTGTGCGAGCAGGGTGTCGTCGATCTCGAAAGAACTGCGCGGCGCGTAGACGAGTTGCCCCATGCGCTATCCCCGCATCTTCTTTCTCGTCCGACCTGAGACTTTTTCCCACAAATGACGCCACCCGTGGAGAGAACATTCATGCAGAAAAGCAAATCAATCGCACGAATGCGCTGGCCACGGCACCACTATGACGCAACACCTGCATTCTTAAAAAAGCCGTCACAAGATTGACACGAGCCTCGCCCGATGGCATCGGTCTCACGCGAGGCCGTCGCGTGCATCACCCCCCATCGGATGGTGCCGGCTCCGCGCGCTGCCTGTCGCCGGCGAGGTCGGTCAGATCGTGCGCGCGAAGGGATCGAAGTCGCGGGGCACCACGGGCACAGGGGCGGCGAGCGTGCTCTCGACGGTCACGAAGCCCGCACCGGCGGCCGACTCCTCGGCCGACAGCAGGATGTCGAGCACGTGATAACCCAGCTCGCCGGTGGCAGCGTGCGGACGGTCTTCCGCGATCGCGCGGACCATGTCCAGCAGCCCCAGACCACGACCGACGACCGCGCCCTCCTGCGCGATGTCGATCCACGGCTGGTCGGCCCGGACGTCGTCGCGGATCACCCCGAGCGGCTTCACGTAGCGCGTCTCGCCCTCGAAGTGATTCGGATCGGGCAGCACGATGGTGCCGTCGGTGCCGTGGATCTCGAGCACGCCGTGACGCTCAAGCGCCGAGTCGAAGCTGAACTGCCCTTGCGCCTGCTGACCGCCCTCGAAGGCGGCGAGCAGATGCACCGTGGTGGGCACCTCGACGTCGAAGCCGGTCCCGGCGTCGGGACCGGCGTGGATCCGGCGCCGCGTCTGCGGGCGCGATCCGACGGCCGCGACGCGGGCGACCGGGCCGAGGAGGCTCACGAGCGCTGTCAGGTAGTAGGGTCCCATGTCGAGCAGGGGGCCGGCTCCGCGCGCGAACAGGAACTGCGGTCCCGGATGCCAGAGGTCGGGCCCCTGCGTCTGGAACGCCGCCTGCGCGAAAAGGGGTTCGCCGATGACGCCGTCGAGGATCGCGCGCTTCGCGGACTGGAAGCCCGGGCCGAGCACGGTATCCGGCGCCGATCCGATGCGCAGGCCCGCGGCCTCGGCCTCGCGCAGGAGTTGGGCGGTGCCATCGCGGTCGAGCCCGAGAGGCTTCTCGGTCCACACGTGCTTGCCCGCCGCGATCGCGGCGGACGAGACCGCGACGTGCACGGCCGGCACGGTGAGGTTCACGACGACCTGCACATCGGGGTCGGCGAGCACGTCGTCGGCGGTGCCCCACGAGCCCACGTCGTAGGTCTCGGCCTTGGCGCGGGCACGGTCGGTGTCGAGGTCGCCGACGGCGATCACGCGCAGGTCGGGGAACGACGTGAGGTTCTCGAGGTAGGTGTCGCTGATGACGCCTGCACCGATGATGCCGACTCCCACGGGGCCGTTCACGCGACGAGACCCTTCTCGAGAAGGAACGCGTGAGAGGCGGCGATGTCGTCGAACACGTCGCGGGGGGCGCGGTCGTACTCGATGACGGCGAACCGCACGTCGGTCGCGCGCTGCAGCGCGTCGACCAGGGGCACCTGGCCGTCGCCGGGACGACGCTGGTCGAGGTGGCGCGTGGCGTCGATGTCGGCACCGGGCGCGAAGGGGTTCGCCTCGGGGACGATGCCGTCCTTCACGTGCACGGCGAGCAGACGCGAGCCAAGTCGCTCGACGAGGGCGGGGACGTCTTGGCCGCCCGTCAGCGCCCAGAACAGGTCGAGCTCGATCGCGACGCGCTCGTCGGTGAGCGAGACGAAGTACTCGAAGGCGCTGGTGCCGTCGACGTCGATCAGGAACTCCTGCGCGTGGTTGTGATAGCCGACCGTGAGCCCGAAGGTCGCGGCGAGGTCGGCGGCTCTGTTCAGGCGCTCGGCGATCTCGGCGACCCCGTCGGCTGTCATCCAGCGCGAGGGCTCGACGAAGGGGTCGATGACGGTCGAGACCCCGATGGTCGCGGCGGCTTCGAGGACGACCTCGGGCGCGGGAGTGGGGATCGAGCCGTCGGGCGTCCACAGCTGGTCCGAGAGCAGCGGGGCGTGTCCGGTCGGAGAGGCCAGGCCGCTGGCATCCAGGGCCGCGCGGATCTCGGCCGGGCGCCGGACGAAGTCGAACGCCTCGACGTTGCGGAGGCCGATCGCGGCAAGGCGGTCGAGAGAGCCGCCCGGGTCAGCGGTGAATTCGGCAGCCAGCGTGTAAAGCTGAACGGAGGGAGTGGCGAGCGACATCGGACCTTCCTTGCTCGTCGTTGAGGCGGAGCGCGATCGTCACGCCGTGGGAACGGTACCATAAAACCCACCAGTGGATGTTTTTTACTCCCCTACACTGGCCGGATGACCAGCGACGACGAATCCGCGGCCGAGGACGGCGGTGACGCGGACGAGCGTCTCGGGCGCTCCGGCGCCTACAGCAAGGGCGTCGCCCGCCGTCAGGAGATCCTTGATCGCGCCATCCACGTCTTCGCCGAGCGCGGCGCGGACGGCGCGTCGCTGCGCAGCATCGCCCGCGCTCTCGGCGTCTCGCACGCCGCGCTGCTGCACTACTTCGACTCGCGCGAGCAGCTGCTCGTGGCGGTCTACGACCATGCGAATCGGCAGACGCCGCCCGCTCCCGACGCGACGGCTCTGTCCTCGCTCACGGACGCCGCCGCCCACAACACGTCGGTCCCGGGGCTCGTCGAGCTCTACACGACCCTCGTCGCCACCTCACTCAAGGCCGACAGCGCGACCGCGCGCGAGTACTTCACCGAGCGCTTCGCCCGCCTGCGGACCGAGCTCGCCGACCGTCTGCGCGCCGAGCAGGCCGACGGCCGGGTCCGCGCGGACTGCGACCCCGACCAGGTGGCGGCGCTGCTCATCGCGGCATCCGATGGTCTGCAGGTGCAGTGGCTCCTGGAACCGTCGATCCCCCTCGCCGACGCGCTTGGAGCGCTCGGCGGCCTGCTGGCGCCCCCGCGCTGAGGCCGCTCGCGGAGCCGCGCCACCCCAGGGCGCGCACAACCTCAGCGATGCGCACAACCTCCGCCAGAACGCCGCAATCGCGCAGAGGTTACGCACATCGCGGAGCTTGTGCACCACCACGCCGAGCCGAGAGCGCCGCGCCAGCCCGGCCCGCGGGCGCGCGTAGCCCGGAGCCGCGCCGCCCCGGGGCGCACGCAACCTCAGCGATGCGCACAACCTCCGCCAGAACGCCGCAATCGCGCAGAGGTTACGCACATCACGGAGCTTGTGCACCACCACGCCGAGCCCGCGCCCACACCGCGCCGGCCCCAGGGGCGCACACAACCTCGAAGCCGCGCCGGCCGGACCCGCTCCGGTACCCGACGGGCGTCAGACGCGCGCGTCCGCTCCCGGGGCCGCCACGGGCACCAGCCGCGTCAGCTGCGTCACGTGACGCGGCTCGAGCTCGGCGAGCGACGAGACACCGAGCAGGGTCATCGTGCGCTCGATCTCGCTGCGCAGGATCGCGATCGTCCGGTCCACGCCCTCGCGGCCGCCGGCCATCAGACCGTAGAGGTAGGCGCGGCCGATGAGGGTGAACTTCGCGCCGAGGGCGATGGATGCCACGATGTCGGCGCCGTTCATGATGCCCGTGTCGACCATGATGGTGGCGTCCGTGCCCACCTCGCGGACGACATTCGGAAGCAGGTGGAACGGGACGGGGGCGCGGTCGAGCTGGCGCCCGCCGTGGTTCGACAGCACGATGCCGTCGACGCCGAGGTCGACCAGGCGCGCGGCGTCCGCGACATTCTGCACGCCCTTGACCACGAGCTTTCCCGGCCACATGCCCCGGATGACGTCGAGGTCGTCGTAGCTGATCGTCGGATCCATCGCCGCGTTCAGCAGCTCGCCCACAGTGCCGCCGGTGGTGCTGAGCGACGCGAACTCGAGCTTCGGCGTGGTGAGGAAGTCGTACCACCACCACGGGCGCGGGATGGCGTTGACGATCGTGCCGAGCGTCAGCTGCGGCGGGATCGAGAATCCGTTGCGCTTGTCGCGCAGTCGGGCGCCGGCGATCGGGGTGTCGACGGTGAACATGAGCGTGTCGAAGCCCGCGGCGGCGGCCCGCTCGACGAGCCCGAAGGAGATCTCGCGCTGACGCATGACGTACAGCTGGAACCAGTTCCGCCCGACCGGGTTCGCGGCCTTCACACCCTCGATCGAGGTGGTCCCGAGCGTCGACAGGGTGAACGGGATGCCGGCTGCCGCGGCGGCGGACGCACCCGCCGTCTCGCCCTCGGTCTGCATGAGACGCGTGAAGCCGGTGGGGGCGATGCCGAAGGGCAGGGCGGAAGGTCCCCCGAGGATCTCGCACGAGGTGTCGACGTGTGCAGCCGGACGCAGGATGTCGGGGTGGAACTCCACGTCCTCGAAGGCGCGGCGTGCGCGATCAAGCGACAGCTCACCCTCGGCCGCACCGTCGGTGTAGTCGAAGGCCGCCTTGGGCGTGCGGCGCTTCGCGATCGTGCGCAGGTCGCCGATCGTCAGGGCGGCGTCAAGGCGACGCTTACGCGCGTCGAGCTCGGGCTTCTTGAACTGCATGAGCTCGAGGAGCTCGCCGACTTTGGGGAGCTGTCGCTGCACCATGGAGGACTCGCTTTCGTGTGGTCTGACCACATAGTAGTTCCCGCCCGACGGCGCGGGAAGGGGGCCCACGGGTGCGGATCGAACCACCGCGGAGGAAGAGCCTCCGCCCCGCGCGCCCGCGAGTCGTCCGGCGACGCATCACCCCGATCGCGCCGAGCGCCCGCGCCCGCACCACGACACCGCCCAGCGCCGTCGCCTCGACGGGACCCGCGAGCACCGGCAGGCCGCCCCCGTCCCCGGGATCGCCGCGCGCAGCGGTCTTGCGGAGCTCGACGTGCGCGCGGCGCTGGGGGTCGCGGGCCTGGAGGTGCGCACGACTGTGGATGAGTGGGCGCGCCGCTACGACGACGGCGAGACGAGCAGCCTCGTCGACCTGCACCGCGAGGTGCGGACCCGAATGACGAGTGCGATCAGCCTCACGTCTCGCGCGTGATCGTCACCTTCACCTTGAGCTGGCTCTTGCCCGGACCCGCGTACACGCCGCGCAGCGGGGGCACGTCGTTGTAGTCGCGCCCGCGCCCGACGAGCACATGGCGGTCGCCGATCTCGATGTTGTTCGTCGGGTCGAAGCCCTGCCAATCGCCGGCGAACCACTCCACCCACGCGTGCGACTCCCCGGTGACCGCCTCGCCCACCGCGGCGGAGGGCTTCGGGTGCAGGTAGCCGGAGATGTAGCGGGCGGGGATGCCGACCTCGCGGAGTGCGCCGATGGCGATGTGGGCGATGTCCTGGCAGACGCCCTTGCGCGCCTCCCAGGCGTCGACGGCCGTCGAGTGGACGCCGGTCACACCCTGCATGTACTCGATCGCGTCACCGACCGCCTCCGCGATGGCGTGAGCGGCGGGTCCCGGTCGCTCGTGCTCCGCGGCGATCTTGCGCGCGAGCGCGACCACCTCGGGGTGCGGGGCCGTCCGGCGCGTCTGGTCGAGCTGCTCGACCGTGGCGACCGATCCCGCCGCCTCTACGGCGAGCTGCTCCCACGTGATGTCGGCGTGCTCGATGGGACGCGGGCGCACCTCCACGAGCGAACGCGCCGTGATCGTGAGCGCCGCGTGCGGCGAGAGGACGTCGAAGGCCGCGACACGCGTGCCGAAGTAGTCGACGTACTGGTTGACCGACGTCGACGGCTCGATGTCGAGCGACGAGCTCAGGACGAACTGGTTGTCGGTGGAGTGCGGCAGCATCCGCGCCTCGTTGTACGACGCCGAGACGTCGCCCGGGTAGGCGAAACCGGTCTGGTGCTCGATCCGGAGGCGCTTCATGAGATCTCTCCGATCCAGCTGGGCTCGGCCTGCGTCGGGAAGAACCGCGAGCGGATCGCCTCCGACGCCTCGCGGGTCACCGTCTGCACGCGCTGCATGTGCTCGGGCAGATCGGTGAGGACGTCGCTGACCGGACGGTACTCGAGGTCGTTGCGGATCTGGCCCAGCGCACGCAGCACGGTGTTGGAGTGCCCGACGCGATCCGCACGCGGGTCGATCGCGCTCATGCAATCCTCCGCACGCTGGATCGAGTAGATGATCGACCGCGGGAACAGGCGGTCCAGCAGGAGGAACTCCGCGGCGTTGCGCGCGCTCGGCATCCCTCGATAGGTGCGCAGGTATGCCTCGTAGGCGCCGCACGAGCGGAGGATCGTCGTCCACGACGGCCCGGAGACCTCGGTGAGCGATCGCGTCGCGAGCAGGCGCGCGGTCATGTCCGTACGTTCGATACTGCGACCGAGGGTGAAGAACTGCCAGGCCTCGTCCCTGTTCGTCGACGAGTCGACGATGCCGATCGCGAGGGCGGCGCGCTCGCGCACCCACTGGAAGAACTCGTGCACCTTGTCGGTCTGCAGGCGCCGTGGCATCCGGGAGTTCGTGGTGTTGAGGATCTCCCAGAGCTCGGTCGAGACGATCTCGCGTGCGCGGCGGGCGTTCTCGCGCGCGGCCGTGATCGAGTACGCGATGCTCGACGGGTTCATGCGGTCGACGGCGAGGCGCGCGAGGACGTCGTTGCGGCGGACGCTGTCGACGTCCGCGGGCAGTGCCGAACCCATGACGCTCAGCAGCGAGCGGCACGCGGTGTCCTCGTCGATCCACGGGTCTTCCAGCAGCAGCTGGAGGTGCACATCGAGGATGCGCGCGGTGCCGTCGCTGCGCTCGATGTAGCGGCCGATCCAGAAGAGCGACTCCGCGATGCGGCTCAGCATTCCGTGACCTCCTGCGCCTGCTGCTGCTGCTCGGCCTGCGGGCCGTGCTGCACGTCGCCGCGGTCGGCCTGTTGCTGCTGCTCCTGCTGCTCGCGCGCGCCGGCGCGCGGGTCGCGCGGCGAGGTGGCCGGGGCGGGTTGGCCGTCGTAGATGATCGGGATCGCCTCGGTGACCGCCGCCTGGTCGGCGACGAGACCCGAGACGCCCTGTCCCTGCCCGTACTCGACGTGCGAGGGCGCGGAACCGCCGACCACCCAGGTGTCCTTCGAGCCGCCGCCCTGGCTGGAGTTCACGACGAGCTGGCCCTCCGGGAGGGCGACGCGGGTCAGGCCACCGGGCAGCACCCAGATGTCGTCACCGTCGTTCACCGCGAAGGGACGCAGGTCGGCGTGGCGCGGACGCATACCGTCCTCGACCAGCGTCGGGATGGTCGAGAGCATGACGACCGGCTGGGCGATCCACCCACGGGGGTCGGCGAGCAGACGCTTGCGGAGCTTGTCGAGCTCGGCGGGCGAGGCATCCGGTCCCACGACCAGACCCTTGCCGCCCGAGCCGTCGACGGGTTTCACGACGAGCTCGGGGAGGCGGTCGAGCACCTCTTCGAGCGCACCCGGATCCTCCAGACGCCACGTGTCGACGTTCTTCAGGATCGGCTCCTCGGCCAGGTAGTACCGGATGAGGTCGGGCACGTAGGTGTAGAGCAGCTTGTCGTCCGCGACGCCGTTGCCCACGGCGTTGGCGATCGTGACGTTGCCCAGACGCGCGGCGAGCATGAGCCCGGGCGCACCCAGCATCGAGTCGGCGCGGAACTGCAGGGGGTCGAGGAAGTCGTCGTCGACGCGGCGGTAGATGACGTCGACGCGCTGCGGGCCGCGCGTGGTGCGCATGAAAACCTTGCCGCCGATGCACAGCAGGTCGCGCCCCTCGACGAGCTCGACGCCCATGAGGCGCGCGAGCAGCGTGTGCTCGAAGTACGCCGAGTTGTACACACCGGGGGTGAGCACCACGATGTTGGGGTCGTCGATCCCGGGCGGGGCCGAGGCGCGGAGCGCCGCGAGGAGCTTGTTCGGGTAGTCACCGACCGGGCGCACCCGCATCGAGACGAAGAGCTCGGGCAGCGTCTGCGCCATGACCCGGCGATTGGAGATGACGTAGCTGACGCCGGAGGGCACGCGCACGTTGTCTTCGAGCACCCGCATCTCGCCGTGCTCGTCGCGGATGAGGTCGATGCCCGAGACCTGGATACGGACGCCGTTGGCGCTGCGGATGCCGGCGGCCTGGCGGTAGAAGTACTGCGACGACGAGATGAGACCGGCGGGGAGGATGCCGTCGCGCACGCAGTGCTGATTGCCGTACGCGTCGTCGAGGAACGCCTCGAGCGCGCGCACGCGCTGCTTGACGCCGGCCTCGATCCGCGACCACTCGTCGTACGCGATGACGCGGGGCACGGCGTCGAGTGGGAAGGGCCGCTCCTCGCCCGCGAAGTCGAACGTGACGCCCTGTGCCAGGTACGAGCTGGCGAGCGACTCGGTTCGACCGCGCAGCTCCTCCTGTGTCATCTTCGCCAGCGTCTGATACAGCTCCCGGTACGCCTGGCGAGAGGGCACGGCGTCGCCCGGTCCCGCCGGGGTACCGAACATCTCGTCGTACGCCGGGACGCCGGAAGCGGTCTTGCGCGGCGCCAGCGTGGAGCCGTAACCGTCGAACAGGTCACCCATGCGACGACTCTACTCAGCGTCGTGTTGCGGGAAGGTTTCCCCCGGCCCGTATCCCCCGTTGTGGCGGACGATGGATAGAGTGACGCCAACGTCCGCCGCCACGACAAAGGGTGCCTCCATGCGCGTGCTCGTCACCAGTTCTCGAAACACCTTCGCCCTCGACCTCATCCGCAAGCTCGGGAGCGTCGGCCACACCGTGTTCGCGAGCGACACGTACGACGGTGCCGTCGGCAATCACTCGCGCTTCCTCACGGGGCACTTCGCGACGCCCTCTCCACGGTTCGAGACCGATGCCTTCATCGCCGCGGTGAGCGATTACGTGGTCAAGCACGACATCGACCTCATCATCCCGACGTTCGAGGAGGTGTTCTACCTCGCCGCCCGCGCCGCCGACCTCCCGTCGAGCGTGCGCCTGTTCGCCGGCAGCTTCGCCGACCTCGCCCGCCTGCACGACAAGGCGAGCTTCCAGCGGCTGGCGCAGGATGCCGGCGTCCCGATCCCCGAGACGGTCGTCGTCACCTCCCCCGAAGAGCTGCGTACCGCCATCGACAGCTTCCCCCGCTACTTCGCGCGCGCCGCGTTCTCGCGCGGCGGCGTGGGCCTGCTGACCAACACCGGACCGCTCGCGGGCAAGATCCCCGTCGAGGAGTGTGTGCCCACGCCCGAGCAGCCGTGGCTCGTGCAGCCGTTCGTGGACGGCCCGATGGTCTGCACGTACAGCGTCGTGGTCGACGGGAAGGTGCTCGCGCACACCACGTACAAGGCCGCTGAGCAGTGGGCGCACTCGACGGCCATCGCCTTCATCGCGGTCGACAGCACCGACACCCTCCGCTACACGCAGCAGCTGGTCGACACCCTCGACCCGACCTTCACCGGTCAGATCTCGTTCGACTTCGTCGACCACGGCTCCGAGGCCGCGCCCGACTACAAGATCATCGAGTGCAACCCGCGGCCCACGAACGGCGTCATCCTGCTCGAGGCCGAGGACGTCTCGCAGGCCATCCAGGGCGAACTCGCCGAACCCGTAGTGGCCGTTGCCGGCACCGAGCGTCAGATCACCCTCGCCGTGCTCGCCGACGCGTTCACCGAACCGCTCTCGCACCTGCCGAAGACCCTGCACGATCTGCTGCACGTGCGCGACGTGGGCGCCGGCTGGTGGGACGGCGCCGCGATGCTGTGGAGCCCGGCCACCATCGTGCACGGTGCGAAGATCTCGCACGGCGACCGCAAGGCGATCCTCGCCGCCCTCGGCGACGACATCGTCTGGAACGGCGAGCCGATTGAGGGCATGAGCGACGCGGATGCCGAGGCTCTCGAGGCCGTGCACGCCGGCCGCGTCTGACGCGCCTGACGCGTCTGACGCGTCTGACGCGAGGGAGAGGTTCCATTCCTCTCGGGCGCGGCTTCTCCGCAGAACTTTGACACCGCGGCCGCCCCGGCACACACCGGCCGCGGGCCGCCGCGAGGTCAGCGCTTCAAAACGCGCGTGCGCAGCAAGGCGTCGAGGTGCGCGAGGTGGACCAGCAGCGCGGGAAACGACGCCGACAGCCCCTTGCGCGGCAGACGGTCCAGCGCCGGTTCGTCGCCGGGTAGCAGGTGCTGCCGGCCACGCACCAGACGGCGCACCGCGTTCAGCAGCGCCATCGGCTGCGTGTCGAGGGCGCTGTGGCCGTTGTGGATGCGCACGAGGGTGGCATCCGGCGCCGAGGCCGCCACGCGCTCCGCGATGGCGGGCGGCGTGCGCAGGTCGCGGTCGCCGCTGAGCACGACGAGAGGCCAATCGAACGAGCGCACGGCCTCGACGAGGTCGTACGGTTCACCTGCGAACGGCGGGTAGTGGGGCGCAATCGGCAGGTAGGTGCGCACCGGGTCGAGCGGGTGCCCGTCGGGGGTGCCGCCGTACCCCAGCTCGCGGAAGGCGATCGTGCCGACGATGTCGAACTCGAAGACACCGGGGATGCGCGCGATGGAGGCGTCGCGCGTCGCGTACGCGCCCAGCGCGCGCCAGGCGAACCCCGGCTTGTGGCGCACGAGCGGAAAGACGAGGTCGGTGCCGCCGAGCTCGTACGCGGCGCGCACGATGTCCAGGACGATCCGCTCCGAGATCCCCTCGGCCACGAGGCGCCGGACCCCGCGGGCCATGTCGTCGTCGGCATCCCAGAAGAGGGCCCGCAGACGCTCGCGCTCGAGCCCGATGTCGTTCGTGGACTGCAGGGCCGAGTCCAGCAGCATTGCGGCGACGCGGTCGGGATGCCGTGCCCCGAATGCCATGGCCAGGTAGCTGCCGTAGGACGAGCCGACGATGACGGCCTTGTCGATGCCCTCGGCGTCGAGCACCGCCGCGAGATCGTCGAGCACCGCGGTCACCCGCATGGCCGCGGGCGGGAGCGGGCGACCGTCGAGGTCGGTCCGCGAGCGGCCGATGCCGCGATGCTCCACCATCACGAGGTCGAGTCCGCCGCGCGCAGCCCAGCGGCGCAGCCCTCGGTACGGCAGCACCGACGCGAGCCCCGGGCCGCCGGGGATCACGAGCACGGGCGTCGCCCCGCGCGGGCCGGAGCGGACGTAGGTCAGATCGAACGCCGGCGCCCCGTCGAGGGCGGGGCGCCGGAGGGACCGACGTGTCTCGCGCATGCCTGGCACGTTACCGCGCGGCGGGCGCGCCCAGCCGCTCGGGGCGTGCTCACTCCCGCGCGAGGGGCACGAAGACCCGCATCCGCGACGGACCCCGCTCGGCCCAGCGGTGGTACGGCACGAAGTCCGCCTCGAAGGCCGCGCCCGCCCCGGCCGGCGCGGGATGCGCGCCGTACGGGATGAGCGCGCCCGCCGGCTCGGCCCCGGACACCGTCGACAGCACGGCACGCGCACCGTCGTCACGCGGTCGCGGTGGCGACGAGGTCAGACGCACGTCGTCGAGCGACACGCCCGCGGGCAGGTCGACCGACTCCAGGCACAGCACCAGCGGCCCGCGCTCCAGGGCGGCCGCACCGCGGACCGCGTCGATCCGATCGTCCGGGAAGGTCACGCGCACCGCGAGCGGCAGGTCGAGGATCACGCGCGTCCCCGCCCCGGTTTCGTCGACGTCCAGCCATCCGGGCGCGGCGGGCCGAGCGCCGCCGCCATCGATCGCGACCGTCGCGCCCTCCGCCCACGCGGGCACGCGCAGGCGCAGGCGCGCGGCGCCGACCGGCGCCTCGCGCACGGTGATCTCGATGCGCCCCTCGTCCGGGTAGCGGGTGTCGATGCGCAGGCGCCAGCCCGCGGCATCCACCTCGCCCGCCGCGTACTGCAGCAGCACGAGTCCCTCGTCGTGGACGGCGAGCGCGTACGCCGCCAGCGACGCGAGGGTACGGGCCACGTTCGTCGGGCAGCACGACACCTCGAACCAGGGTGCGCGCACGCCGCCCTCGGCGCGCGGGTTGACGCCGTCGAGGGCGGCCGCGCCGACCTCGCGTTGGTGCAGCGGATTGGCGTAGAAGAACGACCGACCATCGGCGCCGGGCGAGGTCGCGATGACGTTGAAGAGCGTGCGTTCGATCAGGTCGGGGTACTGCACGTCGCCCGTCTGCAGGAACAGCCGCCAGGCGAACATCACGGATGCCACTCCCGCGCACGTCTCGCAATAGGCGCGATCGGCGGGCAGCTCCCAGTCCTCGCCGAAGCCCTCGTCCTGGTGCCGGGAGCCCATGCCGCCGGTGAGATACGTGCGGCGTCCCACCGTGCGGCGCCACTGTCGTTCGAGGGAGGCCAGCAGCTCGGTGTCGCCGGTGTCCACGGCCACGTCGACCGCGCCCGCCGAGAGGTAGAGGGCGCGCACCGCGTGGCCGCGCAGCGCGTGCGCCTCGCGCACGGGCACGTCGTCCTGGAAGTACTCGGCGGACTGCAGCGGCGGAACGGGCAGCGAGCCGCGTCCGCGCCGGTGAACGAACAGCCGCGCCTGGTCGAGGTAGCGACGCTCGCCGAACGCGCGCCCCGCTTCGGCGAGCGCCACCTCTATCTCGGCGTGTCCGCATACGCCTTCGCGTGCGCCCGCGCCGAACTCCCGGCAGATGTGGTCGGCGGCGCGGCGCGCCACCTCGACGAGCGGATCGTCGGGGTGACCGGCCCGCGCCCGCGCGACGGCCGCCTGCAGCAGGTGGCCCATGTTGTACAGCTCGTGTCCCATCGACAGATCGGTGTACCGGGCTGCCTGCCCCGGGTGACCGAACGCCGTTCCCAGGTAACCGTCGTCGTCCTGCGCCCGGGCGACGCGGGCCACCAGTCGGTGGTACATCGTCTCGAGGGCGTCGCCGGGGGCGCGGCCCAGTTCCCAGGCGATCGCCTCGAGCAGCTTGTAGACCTCGGAGTCCGAGAACACCCACCCCGTCCGCCCGGAGAGGTCTCCCCCCTCGGCGACGCGGTCGAAGTTGTCGAGCCACCCGAGCCGTTCCATCCACTCGGCGCAGTGCGCCAGGGTGGCCTCGGCGTTGACCGCTTGCCGGCGCCCCCAGAAGCCGTCGGCATCCATGTCGAGGGCACCGACGTCGAGGCCGCGCGCGCGGGAGACCGTCGGCACGACCGGGACGGCGGCGAGGCGTCGAGTCGTCGCCGCGGGAGTCTGATCGACCACCACGGGTCAGTCCTTCACGGCGCCGGCCGTCACACCGGCGGCGACGTAGCGCTGGGCGACCACGAGCAGGATCGCGGCGGGGATGGATGCCACGACCGCTGTCGCCATGATGGCGTTCCACTGCGTGGTGTTGTTGCCGATGTAGGCGTAGATGCCGAGCGTGATGGGCTTGAGTGCCGAGTTGCGGGCGAGGGTCGAGGCGAAGATGAAGTCCGACCACGCCCAGAGGAAGGCGAACAGCGCCACCGTGAGCACGGAGTTGCGGCTGAGGGGCAGCACCACGGATACGAAGGTGCGCCAGGCCCCCGCGCCGTCGATGCGCGCCGCCTGCAGCAGCTCGCGGGGCAGGCCGCTCATGAAGGCCGTGAACAGCAGCACGGCGAAGGGCACGGCCACGGTCGAGTCAGCGAGGATCAGCCCCGGCACGCTGTTGAGCAGGCCCGCGCGGGCGTAGATGGCGTAAAAGCCCATCGCCATGACGACCGCCGGGATCATCTGCGCCACCAGCAGGAGGAAGTTCAGGGTGCGCCCCCCGCGCAGGTTCAGCAGCGCGATCGCGTAGGCCGCCGGGGCGGCGATGACGACGGTGACCGCGACGCACGCGAGGCCGATGACCAGGCTCGTGCCGAGGTTCGGCAGTTGCTGGCCGAGCACCGCGGTGTAGCCCTCGAGCGTGCCGTCGACGGGGAAGAGGTGCGGCGGGCTCAGGCGGAGGTCGCTCGTCTTGGTGAACGAGACGTTCAGCATCCAGTACACGGGGAAAAGCATGAGGGCGGTGAAGACGAGTCCGAGACCCGTCTTCCACCACGCGCGGCGGATGGTCATGAGTTCTCCTGGCGACGCTGGGCCCGCAGGTACACGAACCCGAAGACGAGGGCGATGACGATGAGGATGTTGCCGACCGCGGCGGCGGGCGACAGATCGGGCTGACCGGTGCCGAAGGCTTCGCGGTACGACCAGATCGCGAGGGTGGTCGTGGCATCCGCGGGGCCGCCCCGGGTCATGATCCAGATGATGTCGACGACCTTGAGCGTGTAGACGAGACCCAGCAGCAGGGTGATCGCCGAGACCGGGCGCAACAGCGGGAACGTGATGCTCCAGAACTGACGCCACGGTCCGGCGCCGTCGAGCGAGGCGGCCTCGTACAGGTCGGCGGGGATGTTCTGCAGCCCCGAGTACAGGATGACGAGGTTGAACGGGATGCCGAGCCAGATGTTGGCGATGATGACGGCGGTCATCGCGGTGTCGGGCGAGGTGAGCCAGTTGATCGGCGTCGCCCCCACGGCGCGGAGCACCGAGTTGATGATGCCGTTCTCGCTGTTCATCATCCACGACCACGTCGAGGCGGAAACGATCAGCGGCAGCAGCCACGGCACGAGGAACAGACCGCGCAGCACCCCGCTCAGGGGGAAGTGGGAGCGGAAGAACACCGCGAGGCCCAGACCGATCGCGTACTGGAACAGCAGCGACACCGCGACGAAGAGCGCCGTGTTGCTCAGCGCGGGCAGGAATGTCGGGGACGAGACGATCGCGACGTAGTTGTCGAGGCCGACGAAGGCCGCGTCTCCCTGCACGAAGGCGCGCACCGTGTAGTCGTGGATGCTCAGGTCGATGCTGCGCACGAGCGGCCACAGATAGAAGACCAGGAGGTAAATCACGAGCGGGGCGGCGAAGGCGGCCGCCACCCACGGGGAGCCGCTACGCCGAGCCCGCCTGCGACGCGGGTGGGGCACGGTCACGGCGACGGTGTCGTCGACGACCGCGTGCCTGTCACGCAGCACCGGGAAGGACATGGGATGCCTCTTTCGAAGGGGTGGCCGGGGAACGTCACCGTCCCCCGGCCACCGGATTGTCGTTACTTGCCGGTCGCGGCTTCCGCGGCCTTCTGGGCGGCGTCCAGCGCCTGCTGCGGGGCCTGAGCGCCGGAGAGCGCGTTCTGCACAGCGGTCCACAGCTGCTCGGAGATCAGCGGGTAGTCGGTGCCGAGGTTGTCGCTCGTGCGACCCTTGGCATCCTGAACGGCCGACACCCACGTCTCGAGGTCGGGGTGCTCGGCGAGCAGTTCCTTCTGCCCCTCCTGCGTCGGCGGGATGTAGTACGCGAAGGTGTTGGCGGTGTCGACGAAGCCCGCGGGGGTCGTCATGCAGTCGATGATCTTGCGCGTGGTGTCGTAGCGGGCGGTGTCCTTCTGCACCGGAGCGACGATGAACTCGCCGCCGGTGGGGGCGGGGGCTGCGCCGCCGTCCTTGGCGGGGAGCTGGATGACACCCGCCGTGAAGGGGGCCTTGGCCGCGCTGTCGACCTGCCACGTGCCATTCTCCGCGAAGGCGAAGTCGCCGGTGAGGAACTCCTCCCACACGGTGTTCTGCGAGTTGGTGATCACCGAGTTGGGCGCGTAGCCCTTGTCCAGCCAGCCCTTCCAGAGGTTCAGGGCCTCGACCGCCTGCGGCGACGAGAGGTCGGTCAGGTCGGCACCGGCGCCCCAGAACCACGGCAGGAACTGGAAGGTGCCCTCCTCGGTGTTGATGCCCGAGAACGAGATGCCCTTCTTCCCGGTCGCGGCGACCTTGGCGAGGGCGGCGTCGAGCGAGGCCCAGTCAGTGATGGAGGCCGGGTCGACACCCGCGGCCGACAGCACATCCGCGTTGTAGTACAGCGCGAGGGTGTTCGCCCCGATTGGGACGCCGTAGGTCTTGCCGTCGAGCTCACCGGCGGCGAGCAGGTTGGGCTCGACCTTCGAGGTGTCCAGGCCCAGATCTTCGGTGGTGGTCAACATGCCCGTGTCGGCGAGGGTCGAGACGGCGGGGTTGTCGATGAGGATGATGTCGGGCGACGTGCCGTCCTGCGCGGACAGCAGAGCCTGGTTGGTCAGGGCGGTGGTGTCGTACGCGGTGCGCTGAATGGTGACGCCGGCCTGCGTACCGCAGTCCTGGACGCGCTGGGCCCAGTCGGATCCGTCGGCGTGCTGGGGGTACGGGTCCCACCAGGTGTAGGTGCTTCCGGCGGCGTCTGCGCCGGTCGATCCTCCGGAGCACCCGGCCAGCGCTCCGACGGCCACGGTGGCCGTGGCCAGCGCCGCGGTGATGCGCAGCATCTTGGTGTTCATCTGTTCCTCCTCGAACGAGCTCGTCGTGAGCTGTGATGTGGGGTCAATCTCGGGATGGGGGTGCGGCGGTACTGCCGCGATCGTCGATGATGGGCGCGATCAGATCGACGACGTGGGGACCTGCCGCTTCGGTGGCATTCAGCCGGGTGATCAGCTGCTCGACGGCGCGGCGTCCGAGCAGGTCGGCACCGCTGTCGATCGCGGAGAAGGGCAGGGAGAACGTACGGGCGAACTCGCCGGAGTACCGCCCGATGACGGAGATGTCTGCCGGCGACGACAGGCCGCGCGCGGACAGCACGGAGGGCAGCGCCGCGGCGGCGGCTTCGTTGTTCAGCAGCAGACCGGTGGAGGACGGGTGGGCGTCCAGCACGGCGTTCAGGTCGCGCCCGATGTCGGGCTGGTGCGACGAGCCGAAGACGTGGTGCAGGCGGATGCCGTGCTCCGCGGCGCGGGCACGCGCGGCGTCGGCGAGGCGCCAGACGTAGGCGCCGCCGCGTTCGACGACATGCTCCGGCTGGGAGACGAGCGTCAGCTCCCGGTGGCCGAGGTCGTGAAGGCGGTCCACCATCGACCGGCCGGCCGCGTCGAAGTCGAGGTCGAACGCGTCGACGCCCGACGGGTCGCCGGGCAGCCCGACGAGGACGCCGGGCTGGGAGACCGCGCGCAGGGTGTCGAGGCGCTCGTCGTACTCCGCGACGTTCAGCAGCACGAAGCCGTCCACCATGCGCGACGCCGCGATGCGCTGGAGGGCGGCGACCCCGTCGCTCTCGGTGACGAGCAGGGTGTCGAAGCCGAGTTCACGAGCGCGGTTGGTGATGCCGAGGATGTACTGCAGCATGGCGGGCGCGAACTCGTCGTCGAAGAACTGCCCCAGCACCGCGAGCACGTTGGTCCGCGACGTGGCGAGGGCCTTCGCGCCGGCGTTGGGGGTGTAGCCGAGCTCGCGGACCGCTTGCGCGACCTTCTCGCGGACCGGGGCGGAGATCGTGCGCTTGCCCGAGAGGGCGTAGGACGCGGTGCTGCGCGAGACGCCGGCGGCGCGAGCGACGTCACCGATGTTGACCATGTCGTCGTCCTCTCTGGCGGCGATCGGGGCGGGAAGCCCGGGCGTTCGACGTTATTGTCGAACTGGTTCGATTCGAACCGGTTCGACCGTACAATGGCATCGCCGACGTGGCAAGTAGCACCCTTCAGAACCGGAGAACCTCGATGACGAGCCCCATCCCCGCCTTCGATCTGCGCAGCGTGCCCTTCAGCCGGCGCGGCTCGTGGCTGAACCTCTCCCCGGTCGTCGCCGCACACCGCACGGTCGACGACGTGCACCTCGTCTCGCACCGCACCGGCATGCACGCCGTCCTCGCCCTCGTCCCCGGTACCACCGCCGCCACCGAGGCGGAGGCGCGGTGGGCCGTCGACGCCGACGCCGCCCGCGTCCGCTGGTCCGACGGCACCCGCTCGGTGCACGCGGCGTTCTCGACGGTCGACACCCTGCGGGTGCGCGGCGACGCCGGTTCCACGCTGCGCCTCGCCGAGGTCGCCGCGGAACTCACCCCGTTCACCGGGATCTACCTCTTCCGCGACCCCCGCGACGGCAGTGCCGTGTTCACGTCGTACGAGACGGGATGCCGCTACCGCGTCACCGCGATCGAGGGGACGCTGCGCGTCGACGGGGCGGAAGCACTCGGGGCCGCGACCCGCGCGGTGACGGTGGCGGGAGCCGACGCCGACAGCGCCTGGGAGATCGCGATCGAGGAGTTCGAGACCTCCCGGGCACCCTTCACGAGCCCCGCCTCGTTCGCGGAGTGCGTCGCGGAGGTGGAGCGGGAGTTCCACGCCTACGCGGCCGCCGTCGCCCCGTGGACGGACGACCCGCTCGCCGCGCCCGCGATGCGCGACGCCTCGCTGCTCGCGACCTACGTGCTGTGGTCGGCCACGGTCACCCCCGCCGGGTTCTTCGCCCGCGAGTCGGTCCTGATGTCCAAGCACTGGATGGACAAAGTGTGGAGCTGGGACCACTGCTTCAACGCCATCGCCCTGGCATCCGGTCTGCCCGACCTCGCCCTGGACCAGTTCCTCACCCCGTTCGACCACCAGGAGGCCACGGGCGCCCTCCCCGACTCGATCGCGCACTCGGAGCGGCTCTACAACTTCGTGAAGCCCCCCATCCACGGCTGGGCTCTCGCGCGCCTGCGGGCGGAGGGCGTCGAGCTCGACGCGACCCGACTGCGCGACGTGTACGACAAGCTCGCGCGATGGACACGGTTCTGGCTCGACCAGCGACGCGCCGAGGGCCACGCCCTGCCGCACTATCAGCACGGCAACGACAGCGGCTGGGACAACGCCACGACCTTCGACCGGGCGCGCGTCGTCGAGTCGCCGGACCTCGCCGCGTTCCTCCTGCTCCAACTCGACGTCCTCGCGGGGCTGGCGGAAGAACTCGACGAGGACGCATCGGTCTGGGTGGACGAGTCCGTCCGCATCGCGAAGGCTCTCCAGGAGGAGCTGTGGCGCGGCGACGGTTACGTCGCACGGGCAGCGATCGACGGTCAGGATGCCACCCGCTCGAGCCTGTTGCCCGCTCTCGCCGTCGTGGCGGCGGACCGTCTTCCCGCCGCCGCTCGCGAGGCCCTCGCCGCGGGCGTGCGCGCGTTCCTCACGCCGTGGGGCCCGGCGACCGAGCGCCCGGACAGCGCGCTGTACGAGGACGACGGCTACTGGCGCGGTCCCATCTGGGCGCCGTCAACGATGCTCATCGAGGACGGGCTGCGTCGGGCCGGGCACACCGCTCTCGCCGACGACATCAGCGGGCGGTTCCGACGCCTGTGCGAGAACGGCGGCTTCGCCGAGAACTTCGACGCGCGCACCGGCGAGGGCCTGCGCGACCGCGCATACACCTGGACCGCCGCCGTCTACCTCGTCCTCACCCGCGATGCGGTGCGGCGGGACGCGCCCTGAGAGGGTTCCGCGGGTGGGACGGAGGCAATTTCACACAACGCCGGGGCAGTGAGGATGACATCGCCCAATACGTAGGCGATCATGGCAAAGGCGATCGCTCGATCGCGCCGACCTTGGAGAGCCGATGTCCCCCCTCTGGAGACGACTCGTCCCGCGCAGCGTACGACTGCGCAGCCGGTTGCGGTGGAAGAACGGCCGCTGGCGTCTCGCGACGCCCGACCGCGTGCTGCTCGAAGACGTCATCGTTCCGCATTTCCTCGACCAGGACGACATCACACGCGTGCTCGACGTCGGAGTGGCGTGGTACACCCGCACCTACCCGCGGCTCTATCGCGGGCTCGAGTACCACAGCATCGATGTCGATCCGGCCATGCGGCGGATCGCCGGCCCGCACCACCACACCCTCTCGATGACGGATCTCGCCACCGTGTACCCGCCCGACACCTTCGACCTGGTGGTCTGCAACGGCGTCTTCGGCTGGGGGCTGAACTCCCCCGACCAGGTCTCGCGAGGCCTTGAGGCGAGCGCCCACGTGCTGCGTCCGGGCGGGTGGCTCGTGGTGGGCTGGAACGACATGGCGGGTCGACGCGTTCCCGACCTCGACGCCCTCGCCGCCCGCCACTTCGACCGGGCCGTGCTGCCCGCCGCGCGCGCGGACCACCTGGTGACGCGGACCCCGTACGCACACCGCTACGACTTCTTCGTCCGCCGATGAACGCATCGACATCCACCGTCGCGGGCGTCTGGGCCCACTACGACGACGACCTGCTGTTCGCCACACCCACGATCGACCGGGCGATCCACGACGGCTACCGGGTGCGCAATCTCTTCCTGACCGCCTCGGATGCCGGTAAGGGCATGTCCTCGTACGTCTCCGACCGTGAGACGGGCATCCGCGCCGCCTACGACGTCATGCGCGGATCCTCGACGGCCTGGGCGGATCGCACGACCGTGCTGCCGAACGGCGTCGCGGTCACGACCACCTCGCCGGAGGACGACCCCCGCATCTCGCTGTCCTTCCTGCGCCTGCCCGACGGCGGGCTCACCGGCGGCGGATGGTTCCCGACCGGGTACCAGACGATTCCCAAGCTCCTCGGCGGGCAGATCCCGGTCCTGAAAACGCTCGACACCGGCGAGGAGTTCACGCCCGCGCGGCTCGTCGCCACGATCGCCGCGTTCGTCGCCGACGCCGGAGCGACCGCGGTGTTCGCGAACCTGCCCGATTTCGCGCCGGAGAGCGCGGGCGATCACCCCGACCACGGGTGCGCCGGCCGGCTCGTCGCCGCGGCGGTGGACGCGGGGCTCATCGACCGCACGATCGTCCGCTTTGCCGTCGGGTACCCGAGCAGCGCATTGCCGATCAACCTCGACGCCGACGCGGTCGCCCGCAAGGTCGCCGTCTTCGCAGCGTACGGCGAGCACGACGACGTCATGTCCCGCAGCCCGGAGGACTACCTCGCCCTCTCCGGCTTCGGCGATTGGCTGCGGCGCGAGCATCTCATCGACGCCCGCGTCGTCGCGCGCCCGGACACGCGCCCCTGACGACCCCGCCGCCTCGTCGCCGCGCGGCAGCCCGCGACCCTCGCGAGCGCGATCTCGGCCGATACCTGGGTGCAGGGGAGCCTGCCGTGGGACGCCACGAACGGCTTGCACACCGTGCGCTGCCGCGCGATCTCGGCCGACGGTCAGACGCAGACGGAGACCCGCGCCGCCCCCGCGCCCGACGGCGCGACCGGCTGGGACGAGGTCGCGATCTCGGTCGGCTGCGGCCCCCGCCCGCCGCCGAAATCACACGAACCTGTCGAGAGCGCCCGGACCGGGCGGCGCCGATCGGGTGCTCTCGACAGGATTGTGTGATCTGAGGCGGTGCTCAGGCAGCCAGCACGTGGCGCAGCTGCTCGACCGCCCAGTCCAGCTCGGTGCCGCGGATCGTCAGGGGCGGAGCGATCCGGATCGTCTGACCGTGGGTGTCTTTGACCAGGACGCCGCGGGCGAGGAGCTTCTCGGCGATCTCACGCCCCGCGCCGTAGGCGGGGTCGATGTCGACACCGGCCCACAGCCCCGCGATGCGGACGGCGGTGACGCCGTGGCCGACGAGTCCTGCGAGCAACGTCTCGAGGTGCGCGCCGAGCGCCTTCGCGCGGGTCTGGAACTCACCGGATGCCAGCATCTCGACGACCCGCAGTCCCACCGCCGCGGCCAACGGGTTGCCGCCGAAGGTCGAGCCGTGCTCGCCGGCGCGGATGACACCGAGCACGTCGTCGTTCGCGACGACCGCCGACAGGGGCAGGATGCCGCCGCCGAGGGCCTTGCCCAGGAGGTAGACGTCGGGGACGACACCCTCGCGATCACAGGCGAAGGTCTCGCCGACGCGACCGAGACCCGACTGGATCTCGTCGGCGATGAAGAGCACGTTGTTCGCGGTGCAGATCTCACGCACTCGCTGGAGGAATCCCTCGGGCGGGAGAACGACACCCGCCTCGCCCTGGATGGGCTCGAGCAGCACCGCGGCGGTGTTCTCATCAATGGCCGCCGCGATGGCATCCGCGTCTCCGTAGGGCACGTGCACGAAACCGGGCGCATAGGGTCCGAAGTCGTCATGCGCCACGGGGTCGTCGCTGAAGCCGACGATCGTCGTGGTGCGGCCGTGGAAGTTGCCGTTCGCGACGATGATGGTCGCCGCGTCGGGCGTGATGCCCTTCGTGCGATAGCCCCACGCGCGGGCGACCTTGATGCCGGTCTCGACGGCCTCGGCACCGGTGTTCATCGGCAGCACGAGGTCTTTTCCGCACAGCTGCGCGAGCGCCGTGGCGAAAGGACCGAGACGGTCGTTGTGGTACGCCCGACTGGTGAGGGTCAGGCGCTCGAGCTGCTCCCGCGCGGCGGCGAGGATCGCGGGGTGACCGTGCCCGAAGTTCAGCGCGGAGTAGGCCGACAGCAGGTCGAGGTAGCGCTTGCCCTCGACGTCGGTGACCCACACACCCTCGGCGCGCGAGACGACGACGGGGAGCGGGTGGTAGTTGTGGGCGAGATGCGCGCCCTCCTCGGTGATGAGGCGCGAGCCGAGGTCGTCGATCGTGGTGCTCATCGGGAACCGCCGCGCAGTTCGAGCGTGCAGCACTTGATGCCACCGCCGCCGAGCAGCAGCTCGGACAGGTCGACCGTCACCGGGTTGTAGCCGCGCTCGCGCAGCTGCGCCTCGAATCCGACGGCGCGCGGCGAGATGATGACGTTCTTGCCGTCGCTGGCCGAGTTGAGGCCGAACACCGCGCCATCGGCATCCGAGACCCGGATCGCGTCGGGGTAGCGCTCGCGCAGGATCGCCTGGCTCTGCTCGTCGAACGCGTTGGGAAGGTAGGCGATGTTGGCCTTGTCGACGCCGCCGGGACCCTCGACGGGGTCGAGCACGGCGATCGCGGTGTCGAGGTGGTAGAAGCGCGGGTCGGTCAGCGTCAGCGAGACGACCTCGCGCGAGAAGACCTCGCCGACCTCGCGGTGGCTGTCACCGGTGGAGCGGAAGCCCGTTCCGGCCAGGATCGTGTTGCCCACGAGCAGGAAGTCGCCCTCGCCCTCGTTGACCTCGACGGGCTCGGCGACCTCGAAGCCGTTCGCTGCGAACCAGTCGATGAACGCGGGCGCCTCGGCCGCGCGCTCACGGAAGCGGAACTTGGGGCCGTAGGCGACGCCGTCGATGACGAATCCGCCGTTGGCGGTGTAGACCATGTCGGGCAGACCCTCGAGCGGGTCGATGAGCTCGATCTCGTGGCCGAGCTCCGTGTACGTGTCGTACAGGGACTGCCACTGCTTCAGGGCGAGGTCGGTGTCGGTGGGGCGCGAAGGCTCCATCCACGGGTTGATGCTGTAGCTGACCGTGAAGTGGTCGGGGCGACACATCAGGTATCGACGGTGCTGCTGGACGCGCTCGACCGTCTCGGTTTCGACGGCTGCGGCGGCGGGGGTAGCGGACATCTCTGCTCCTCGGAGAAAAGGTGCGGCGGACGCTGTCCTGGGGCTCGGTGGCCCTTCGAACCCGTCAGTGTCTGTACACCGCGCGGGGAAAGGTCGGTCCGAGCACGCCGGGGCCATTGTCGCACGCGCGCGACCCCGGCCGCGAGCCGCCGCGCACAACCTCCGCGATGCGCACAAAATCAGCGGCATCCACCCCGACCCGACCGAGGTTGCGCACATCGCGGACCCTATGCACCCCGAGCCCGGCCGCGAACTGCCGCGCACAACCTCCGCGATGCGCACAAAATCAGCGGCATCCACCCCGACCCGACCGAGGTTGCGCACATCGCGGACCCTATGCACCCCGAGCCCGGCCGCGAGCCGCCGCGCACAACCTCCGCGATGCGCACAAAGTCAGCGGAATCCACCCCGACCCGACGGAGGTTGCGCACATCGCCGAACACGCGCACCCCGACATCGCGCGACCCGCGCCTCGCGAAGTTCGCGCGCGGATGGGATGCCGCTCACACGGCGCCGCGCAGGCCTTCCGCCCGCAGCCGCGCGACGTCGGCCGTGGAGTGCAGGCCCGCGTCCGAGCCGAGGCCGGTCGCGACGAGGCTGCCGCATGCCAGTCCCCGCTCGGCGCTCTCGACGACGTCGGCGCCCTCGATCAGCCCCCAGATGAACCCGGCGCTGAAGGCGTCGCCGCACCCGGTCGTATCGACCACGTCGACGGCGTATGCCGGAAAGCGCATATCGCGGCGCTCCGCGATGCTGATGCTCACTCCCGCGGCTCCTCGCGTGATGACGAGCGTCGAGACACCGGCATCCAGATAGAACGAGATGGCCTGGTCGAGGGTGTCCGCGCCCGCGAACGACAGCGCGTCCTCCTCGCTCGGGAAGAGGTAGTCGACGAACGGCAGGCACGGCAGCACCGCGTCGCGGTCGGCCGCGGCGCCGGTCGGGATGAAGTCCATGGTGGTCACGACACCGCCGGCTCGCGCGCGGCGCAGCAGCTCGACGCTCGGGGCGCCGTCGATACCGGGCAGCAGGCACGTGCCGCCCAGGTGCAGCACCGCCACCCCGGCCAGATCGATGGATGCCAAATCTCCCGGCCGGATCTCCGCGTTCGAGCCGATGACGTGCAGCGCCGGCCGGCTGCCGTCGTGTCGGATCGGCAGCATCGTCGCCGACGTCGGCCGCTCAGGCCGCACCGCGAGACCGGTGACGTCGACGCCCTCGCCTGCCATCGTGGAGCGCAGGAACGTTCCCAGCGCATCGTCCCCGACGGCCCCCACGGTCGACACCGCGACGCCCAGACGCGCGAGGTCGACGGCCGTGGCCGCCGCGGTGCCGGCCACCGTGAGGCGGATCTCGTCGAGAAGGGCCAGGCCTTGCCCTGGCGGGATGGCCTCGACGTAGCGACCGAGCACGTCGGCGACGTGCAGACCGGCGGTCACGACCTGGCGGGCGGGTTTCGACATGGAACTCCTCGGGACGACGAACGGGCGAAGCATACAGACGCCGCGGGATGCGCCCGCTTCATTTCATCGTGTGACGGCGGAGTCGTACGTTGTCAGTCGAACTCCCTACGCTTCGAAAGTCCGCTCCTCTGCGGCATCACACAGCACCCGCGGCGACGCGCACCACGCGAGCGCCCACCGGCCCTCAGGAGCCCCCGTGAAGAAGTCCCTGCTCGCCCTGCCCACGCTCGTCGTCGCGGCCGGCCTCGCCCTCAGCGGCTGCACCACCGTCTCGTCCGACGGCGCCGCGCCCGACGGCGAGGGCGTCGACGCCAGCCAGCCGCTCGCCGGCAAGACCATCGGCATCGCCGTCGTCGGCACCCAGCACTTCTGGGACCGTGAGGCCTTCCAGGGCGCGGTCGACGAGGTCGAGAAGCTCGGCGGCACGGTGCTCACCACCGACGGCAACCGCGACAACACCCTGCACGCGCAGAACCACGACATCTTTCTCGCCCAGAACGTCGACGCCGTCATCACGATCCTCGGCGACGCCTCGGTCGACCCGAAGCTGCAGCAGCTGCACGACGCCGGCATCCCGGTGTTCGGCGTCGACCACGCCTCGGAGTACGCGGTGAACAACGCGCAGTCCGACAACGAGGTGGGCGGCACCGCCCTCGGCAAGATCACCGGCGACGCGCTCGGCGGCGAGGGAAATATCGCCGTCTTCAACGCCTTCGGTTCGAGCCTGTCGTTCTGCGGCGAGCGCTACGACGCGTGGAAGAACGAGCTGTCGACGAACTACCCGAACATCAAGCTCATCGAGCCCGAGCTCGCCGAGGCCTTCGCCAACGCACCCGACGACGCGCGCCAGCAGACGCTGGCGCTGCTGGAGAAGTACCCGGTCGGCACCATCCAGGACATCCACGTGGCGTGCTGGGACCAGCCGGCCATCGGTGTCGTGCAGGCGATCGAGGACTCGGGCCGCACCGACGTCAAGGTCACGGCCTTCGACGCCGGCCCCGACACGCTCGAGATCATGAGCGAGCCGAACAGCCCGTTCGTGGGCAACATCGCCCAGCTGCCGCGCAAGATCGCCACGATCTCGGCCGACAACGTGGGCAAGTACTTCCTCGGCGAAGAGGTCGAGAAGGTCAGCTACGTCGACACCATCCCGGTCGCCGGCCCCGACGAGGCGAAGAAGGTCTCGAAGGAGCTGGGCTACACCCAGTGACGGAAAGCTCTTCCCCTCTCGTGACGCCGGTCCTGCACATGACCGGCGTCACGAAGGCGTTCGCGGGCGTCCCGGCTCTCCGGGGCGCCTCGATCGTCGTGCGCCCGGGGGAGGTGCACGGCCTCGTCGGCGAGAACGGCGCCGGCAAATCGACACTGATCAAGATCCTCGCCGGCATCTACGAGCGCGACGGCGGCTCCGTCGTCATCGACGGCACGGATGCCGAGCGTCTGACGCCCGCGGACGCGCACGCCGCCGGCATCCGGTTCGTGCACCAGGAGTTGCAGCTGGTGCCCGACATGACCGTCGCCGAGAACGTCTGGCTCGGCAACGAGCGCAGCGCCCGCGGCGTGCTGCGCGCTCGCGCGATGCGGGCGCGTGTCACCGAGGTGCTGCACGACGTGCTCGGCATCCGTCTCTCCCCCGCCCGTCTCGTGCGCGACCTCGGCCCCGCCGAACGCAAGCTCGTACAGGTGGCTCGGGCGCTCGTCGACGACGACGTGCGCCTCATCGTCTTCGACGAGCCGACCGCCCCGCTCGCGAGCGCCGAGGCCGAGCATCTGCTCGACATCATCGGGCGCCTGCGCGACCGGGGCATCGCGAGCCTGTACATCTCGCACTACCTGGGCGAGGTCACGCGCATCTGCGATCGGGTGACGGTACTGCGCGGCGGGCTCGACGTGGGGCTCATCGACCCGGTCACCGCCGACAGCGGCCGCGAGATGATCCGCCTGATGATCGGGCGCGAGATCGACGATCTCTATCCCGCCCGCCGCCGCGCCGTCAGCGCGGACGCGGTGCTGCGCGCCCGCGATCTGCGGGTGGGTTCCGTCGTGCACGGTGTCGACCTCGACGTGCGCCCGGGCGAGATCCTGGGCGTCACGGGCCTCCTCGGCTCCGGCGCGTCGGAGCTGGCCGAGGCCCTCGTGGGGCTGCACGGCCACGGCGGCGAGCTCGTGCTCGACGGGCGGCGCTTCCGTCCCGCCAGCCCCGCCGCAGCTCTCGCGGCCGGTGTGGTGCTCGTGCCCCGCGACCGACGCCACGACGGCGTCGTGCTGGACTTCTCGACCCAGCGCAACCTCACGCTGTCGACCCTGTCGGAGGGCACACGTGCCGGCCTGATCGACGACGCCGCCTCGCGCGCTCGCGCGGCGGACCTGGCCGACCGTCTCGACATCCGTCCGCGCGACACGAATGTTCAGACGCGCCTGCTCAGCGGCGGCAACCAGCAGAAGGTCGTGCTGGGGCGGAGCCTTGCGGCAGGTGCCCGTGTCATCGTGCTCGACGAGCCGACGGTGGGCGTCGACATCGGCGCGAAGCAGGAGATCTACCGACTGCTGGCCGAACTCGCCGCCTCCGGCACCGCCGTTGTCGTCGTCTCGACCGACCCCGCAGAAGTGCTGGGGCTCAGCGACCGCATCGCCGTGCTCGAGCGCGGCCGCGTGGCGCACGAGGTGTCGACCGACGGGCTCACCCTCGAACACCTCAGCGCGCTCGTCACGGGCAGCACCACCGACCCCCGAGCCGAAGGGGATGCCGCATGAGCGCCCTCGCCGTGGAGCGTCCCGCGCTCGCCCCCCGCGTCCGGAGCCTGCTGGCTCGACGCGGACCCCTGCTCGTCGTGCTCGCGATGACGGTGTACCTGGCCCTGACCGCGAAGGGGTTCCTCGGGGTCGCGAACCTCACCGCGAGCCTCACGCAGGCCGCCCCCGTCGCCCTCGTGGCGATGGGCCTCGCCATCGTCGTGATCGGCGGGGGCGACGACGTCGTGGTGGGCGGCATCGATCTCTCGATCCCCGCCACCGCGGCCCTGGCCACCGCGATCGTCAGCGATCAGCTGACCACCTTCGGCACGCCCTTCGCGGTCGCGTTCGCCCTCGGCATCCTCATCACCACGCTTTTCGGCGTGCTGAACGCGATCCTCGTCGGGTGGGTGGGGCTGTCGTCGATCCTCGCGACCCTCGCGGTGTACGTCGCCGTCGTCGGCATCACGCGCGTGGTCAGCGGCAACCGCCGGATCGATGTGACCGACCCGCTCGTCATCGCGGTGCGCGACACGCGGGTCGCGGGCATCCCGCTGGCGGCCGTGCTGATGCTCATCGTCGCCGCCGTCCTGATGTTCGTCATGGCGCGGACGCCCTACGGTCGGCGCCTGCAGGCCGTCGGCGGCAACCGTGACGCGGCGACCTTCGCCGGCATCGCGACCGGGCGCTACATCATGTCGACGTTCGTGATCGCGGGGGTCGTCGCCGGTCTCAGCTCGCTGCTGCTCATCGCCCGCGGGTCGGGCAGCAGCCCGGGCATCGACGAGCGCCTCATGGTCGACATGGTGCTGGCGACCTTCCTCGGTGCCGCCTTCACCCGTCGCGGGACGGTGACCGTTTTCGGCTCCGTGCTCGGCGCGCTCTTCGTGGCGCTGCTGTCGAACGGGCTCATCCTCTCGCGCGTCGCCAACGCCTGGGTCGACGGGTTCAAGGGCGTGCTCATCCTGCTCGTCGTCGCCGCAGCCGCCGCCCGCAAGAACGAGGAGGCCCGCGCGTGAGCACGACCACCCGCACCCGCTGGTCGGGCGTCGCCGGCTCCGCGGCGGCGACCGTGACCCGCTACGGCTTCGTCGCGGCCTTCGTGCTGCTCATCGTGTTCTTCTCGTTCGCCAGCGACGCGTTCTTCCGCGCGAGCAACCTGCTGAACGTGCTCGACGGCGTCGCGATCCTGCTGCTCGTGGCCCTCGCCCTCACCGTCGTGGTGTCGTCGGGCGGCATCGACCTGTCGGCCGCCGTCGCCGTGGACTTCGGCGCGTGGTTCGCGATCGTGTCGATGATGTCGTTCGGGATGCCGTGGCCGGTGGCGGTGCTCCTGGGCCTCGTCGGCGGTGCGCTCGTGGGCGCCCTGAACGCCTTCCTCATCGTGGGGCTCGGCGTGACGCCCTTCCTCGCCACCCTCGGCACCTTCTTCATTGGGCGAAGCGCCCAGCAGATCGGCACGAACGGCGGCGCGAGCGTGAGCTTCCGCGCGGCGCCCGAGGGCTTCACGTTCCTCGGCTCCGGCGACGTGTTCGGCATCGGCTTCCCCGTGATCGTCGCCGCGATCGCCGCGGTGGTGATCGGCATCCTGCTGCACCGCACGCCGGTGGGCGTGCGCATCCAGGCGATGGGTCTGCAGGACCGCGCCGCCGTGGTCGCGGGCCTTCGCACCCGCCGCATCCGCGTGCTGGTCTACATCGGTGCGGGCGTGCTGTGCGCCGCCGGTGGGGTGCTGCTGAGCGCGTCGCTACGGCTCTACACGCCGCTCGCCGGATTCAGCTACCTATTGGATGCCATTGCCGCGGTGTTCATCGGGGCGTCGATGCACCCGCGCTCCCGGCCCAATGTGCCCGGTACCGTCGTGGGCGTGCTGTTCCTCGGCGTCCTCGCGAACGGCCTCGACCTGCTCGGGCTGGACTTCAACGTCAAGGCCGCCGTCCAGGGCGTGGTGCTGCTGCTCGCCCTCGCCCTGGCGTACACCGTCGCCCAGCGCGCACGGGCCGCGGCTGAACGCAAGCCCGCGGTCGCCGGCCCCTCCGCGGGTCCGCGGGAGCGCACCCCGGGCGGCGCGGAAAGCGAACCCGCCGCGACCACCGCTGACACCACGTCGGGCGGCTCCGCATGACCCCCGCCGTCCTCGGTATCGACGCGGGCACCACCGCCGTGAAGGCCGTGCTCTACTCCCTCGATGGCGAGACGCTCGCCGCGGGGCATCGCCCCGTGAGCGTGGTGCGAAGGCCCGACGGCGCGGCCGAGAGCGACATCGACCTGGTGTGGGACGCCGTCGTCGGCGCCGTACGCCAGGCCCTCTCGCTCGCGCGGAGCGCCGCACCCGACGTGGTGGCCATCGGCGTCACGGGTCAGGGCGACGGCGCCTGGCTCGTCGACAGCGACGGACGCCCGGTGCGCCCCGCCGCACTGTGGCTCGACGGACGCGGTGCCGACCGGGTCGCCGCGTGGCAGCGCGACGGACGAGATGCCGCGGTGGTCGCCGCCACGGGATCGGCCAGCTTCCCGGGGACGCTCCCGGTGCTGCTCGACGGCTTCGCCGAGACCGAGCCCGAGACGCTCGCCCGCGCCGCGCACCACCTCAACTGCAAGGACGCCGTGCGCCACCGCCTCACCGGCGAGGTCGCCACCGACCCGTCGGAGGCCTCGCGGACGTACCTCGACCCGGCGACCCGCGCCTACTCCGACGAGCTGATCGACGCGCTCGGCCACCGCCGCTTCACGCACCTGCTCGCCCCCGTGCGCGCGCCGCACGAGGTCGCCGGCACGCTCACCGCCGCCGCCGCCGAGGAGCTGGGGCTTCGCACCGGGGTGCCGGTCGCGGTCGGTCTCGTCGACTCCGCCGCGTGCCCCGTGGGTCTGGGCGCGCTCGCCGACCAGGACGGCTGGGTGGTGCTCGGCACGACCGCCACCGTCGCCGTCAACCGCGCCGATCGCGCGGCGGCCGACAGCGGCATCTCGATCCTCCTCGCCACGGGCCGCGGCACGCAGGTGCTCGAGGCGCTGTCGTCGATGGTCGGAACCCCCAACCTCGACTGGGTGCGCGACACCCTGGGCCTCGGCGACCGGGGCTGGAGCGAGCTCGAGCGTCTCGCGCGCACCGCGCCCGACGGCAGCGGCGGGGTGATCTACCTGCCCTACGGCTCCCCCAGCGGCGAGCGCGCCCCCTTCGTCGACCCCGCGGCCTCGGCATCCTGGGTCGGCATGAACGTCACGACCACCCCGGCCCAGCTGCTGCGCAGCGTCTTCGAGGGGGTCGCTTTCGCCGTGGCTGAGAGCCTCGACCTGCTCGCTGCCGCCGACCGCGTGCCCGTCTGCGGCGGCGGGGCGCGCAGCGACCTGCTCTGCCAGCTGCTTGCCGACGCGTCGGGGCGCACGATCGTTCGACACGCGGACCCCGAGGTCGGCGCACGCGGGGCGGCCATCGTCGCCCTCGTCGCGGCGGGCCACGCCCCCGACCTGGAGGCCGCCGTGCGGATCTTCCCCGCCGACACCGTCGAGTTCGCGCCCCGCGACTCCCCCGCGCTGGCCGCCGCCCGCGCGGTGTTCGCCCGCGTGCGGGCAGCGCTTCGGCCCAAGTGGCCGGCGCTGCGGTCGCTCGGACGTCTCGACACGGACGCCGCGAGCCGCACAGAGGCGGAGCGGGTCACCGCCGGCGCGGAGGCCGCCCACCTCGACGAGCCCGCCCTCGACGTCCCCGCCTCCGAGAGGACCCCCGCGTGACCCGCATCGTCATCACCGCCCCCTTCGACCCGCGCATCGCCGCCGATCTGCCGGGCGAGGTCTTCACGGCATCCGAGGCCGAGACGGGTCAGTCGCTCGGCGCGCGCGCCGCGTCTGACCCGGACTTCGCCGCGGCCCTGGCCGAGGCCGACGTGGTCATCGCCGAACTCGACCGCGTCGACGACGCCGCCCTCGCGGCAGCGCCCCGGCTCGCGCTCGTCGTGGCCTGCCGCGCCAACCCCGCCAACGTCGACCTCGCCGCCTGCGCCGCGCGCGGCGTCGACGTGCGCACCACCCCGGGGCGCAATGCCGACGTGACGGCCGACTTCACCCTCGCGCTGCTTCTCGCCACGGTGCGGCACGTGCCCGCAGCTTCGACCTGGCTGCGCGAGGGCAACTGGACGAGCGACGACGTGTTCGAGCCGTACGCGCGCTTCCGCGGCATCGGTCTGTCCGGGCGGCAGCTCGGCGTTATCGGCGGCGGGGCCGTGGGCCGCCGGGTGGTGCGCCGCGCGCAGGGGTTCGGCATGCGCGTCGCCGTCTACGACCCGTTCCTCGCACCCGGCGCCCTGGGCGACGATGTGCAGCACCTCGCGCTCAACGACCTGCTGGCCTCCAGCGACATCGTGACGCTGCACGTGCCGCTCACCCCCGAAACGACCGGCCTCATCGGCGCGCGAGAGCTCGCGCTGCTACGCCCCGACGCCTCCCTCATCAACGCCGGGCGCGCCGCCCTCGTCGACCGCGACGCACTGCTGGCGGTGCTCCGCGAGGGGCGGGTCGCCGGGGCGGGCTTCGACGTGTTCCACGACGAGCCGCTGGCCGCCGACGACGAGCTGCTCACGTTCTCGAACGTCACCCTCACCCCGCACATCGCGGGCGCCTCCGACGACGTCGTCGTCGAGCACTCCCGTATGGCCGCCACCGCCGTGGCATCCTTCCTCGACACGAAAGTGACCTCATGACCGTCTCCGCCACCGCCGACGTCGTCGTGCTCGACATCGAGGGCACCACCTCGGCCGCCGGCTTCATCCTCGGCGACCTCTACGACTACGCCCGCCCGCGCCTCGAGGCCGTCCTCGGCCGTGACGACGACACCGTCCGCGCCGCGCGCGCCGACGCGATCGCCGAGACGGGCCTGGATGCCGACGCCACCGACGCCGAGATCGCCGACGCGCTGCGCGAACTCATGGCGCAGGACGTCAAGTCCACGCCGCTGAAGACGCTGCAGGGCATCATCTGGGCCGAGGGCTTTGCCGCGGGCGAGATCCACTCGCAGTTCTTCGAGGACGTCCCGCCGCGCCTGCACGCGTGGCACGAGGACGGCATCCGCCTCGCGGTGTACTCCTCGGGCTCGGTCGCCTCACAGGTGCCGTGGTTCCGTCACGCCCCGCAGGGCGATCTGACCCCGCTCGTCGAGGACTTCTTCGACACCATCAAGGCCGGTCCGAAGAAGGAGAGCGCGTCGTTCGACAAAATCGCCGCGGCCCTCGACGTCGCCCCCGGACGCGCGCTCTTCCTCAGCGACCACCCCGACGAGGTCTCCGCCGCCCTCGCCGCGGGCTGGCAGGTCATCGCCCTCGACCGCGCGGGCGAGCCGTGGGCCGGCGCCGACTTCGCCGCCCCGGCCGTGGCATCCTTCGACGAGATCGAGGTCACGCGATGACCACTCTGCCCTCCCCCGACCGCGTCCGCGCCGCCGGCGCCGCCCTGGCCGCCGAGGCATCCCGTTTCTCCGGCTACGGCTGGATGCGCGGCACCTCGGGCAACCTATCCGTGGTCGTCGACCGCGACCCGCTCGTCCTGGCCGTGACCGCGTCAGGCCTGGACAAGTCCGAGCTCACCGACGCGGACGTCGTCCTCATCGACGCTCACGGCCAGGCCATCGACCCCACCGACACGCGCCCGCCGTCGGCGGAATCGGGACTGCACGCGCACATCGCCGCGGTGACCGGCGCGAACGCGGTGTTCCACGTGCACGCGTTCGACGCCGTCGTCGCCGGGCACCGGTGGCCGGGCGGTGTCGAGATCCGCGACATGGAGATGCTCAAGGGCATCGGCCACCGCGCCGACGATGAGACAGTGACGATCCCCGTCATCCGCAACCACCAGGACATGGCCGTCGAGGCCGGCTGGTTCGACGAGGTCTACCGCCCCGCGACCGCCGAGGTGCCCGAGGTTCCCGCCCTGATCGTGGCGAACCACGGCATGTACGCCTGGGGCGCGGACGTCGCCGCGGCCCGCCGGCACCTCGAGATCACCGAGTGGCTGCTGCGCTTCGCCGTCGCGACGCGCTGAGCCGGCGGCATCCCGCGCGGGGAAACGCTGTTCGTGGTGCGAAACGGCGCCCCTCGCGACGGTGAGCGTTTGTCACACGAGCGAGGTGCGCCGTGGACACGCGGATGCCGTGAGCCCGCGCCTCAGCCCCGCAGCGCCACCGTGCGCGCGGTGAGCACGCGCGGGTCCGCGTCGTCGAGCCGTGCGGTGCCCAGCAGCCGCGCGATCCGCAGCACCAGGCGCGCCGCGACGGCACGCTCGGCCTCGGGGAGGGTCTGGATGTCGGCGACCTTGGAGAACCCGACGATGCGCCGCACCGCCTTGGCCGCCGCATACATCGCGGCATCCGACCGGACGCGTCCGAGGGTGTCCTCGAGCACCTCGTCACCGTAGACGCGCGGGTCCACGCGCTCGGGCCAGCGGCGGCGGAACTCCGCCTCGAAGGCGTCCAGGAGCGGCACCGGCAGTCCCAGCAGCGTCTCGGCATCCCCCGTCCGGCCGAGCACGTGCGCGCGAGCGGCGGCGATGATGAGGTTGGCCCACACGGCGCCGAGGTCGAAACCGGTCGGACCGTACGTGCCGAACTCCGAGTCGAACGCCCGCACCGACTCCCCTTCGGCCCGCACGAACACCGACCCGGTGTGCAGATCGCCGTGCAGCAGGCTCTGCGTGCTCTCCTGGAAGCGCTGCTTGGCCAGTCCCATCTCCCGGACGAACGCGCGGTCGGCGCGGAGCTCGCGCACGTCGTCGGCGTTGGCGTCGAGCCATCCGTTGTGCTCGTGGTCGACGTACGGCTCGGTGAAGACGAGGTCTTCGGTGATCTCGCTCAGCTCGGGGTTGGTGGCGGCGGCGATGGCACGGCGACGCTCGGGTCCGGGCGTGCCGAAGACGCTCGTGGCGAAGCCGACCGCACCGACGTAGGTGCCGAGCTGCGCCGCAGCGTACGGGTGCAGGCGCCCGGCGATGAGTTCGCCGCGCCACACCGCGTGGTCGCTGAGGTCCTCGATCGACAGGGCGAGCGCGGCGGCGTCGAAGCCGTAGAACGCCGGCACGTGCGCGGGGTCGATGCCCTCGTGCACGCCGAGCACGACCGCCTCGCGCGCCGCGCGCTCGCGGGTGAGGGGCCACGTGGGGTCCACGCGGACGTGGGGCAGCGACTGCTTCACGACGACGCCGTTGCCCGCGGCATCCTTCACGATGAAGACGAGGTTCAGGTTGCCGTCGCCGACCTCGACGACCGAGACGATGGATGCCGCATCCACGGGGCCGGACAGGTGCGGGCGCGCCAGGAGGTAGGCGGGCACCGTCTTGACGGTGAGCTGCTCGGTGAGGGTGGTCTCGGTCATGATGCGGTCGTGCTCCCCGCGACGATGGTGGTCTTACGGCGACGGAACGTGAAGCTGAACAGCAGCGCCACCAGGAGCACGAGCCCCTTTCCGAAGTCCTGGATGTAGTACGGCAGACCCATCATCGAGAAGCCCGTGACCATGACCGCGATCAGCACGGCGCCCAGGGCCGTGCCCCACGCGTTCGGGCGACCGATGCCGAGCACCGACACGCCCACGAGCGACACCGCCACGGCATCCAGCAGCAGGCTGTTGCCGGCGGAGACGTCGCCCTGGCCGATGCGGGCGGCGAGGACCAGACCCGCGATGGAGGCCAGGATGCCGCAGCCGATGTACGCCGCCGCGCGGTAGGCCCGGACGCGGATGCCGGCGAGGCGCGCCGCCTCGGGGTTGGAGCCGACGGCGGCGAGCGCGCGGCCCCACCGCGTGCGGTCGAGCACGAACCACAGCAGGACCGTGAGACCGACGAACAGGAGCACGGGCACCGACACCGGCCCGATGGAACCGCGGTCGAACCACAGGAAGTCGGGGGTGAAACGCCCCGGTGCGGTGGTGCCGTCGTCCAGCGTCATCTGCGACGAGATCGACTTGCCGTCCACGATGATGAGCTTCAGGCCCACGACCGTGAACATCGTGGCGAGGGTCGCCAGCAGATCGGGGATGCGCGCGAAGACGATGAGGGCGGCGTTGACGGCCCCGATCAGCGCCCCCGAGATCAGCACGACACCGACGGCGATGCCGCCGACCTGATTGCCGATAACCATGGTCCACGCCGCGATCGACACCGCGAACCCGGCGTTCGCGCCGACGGAGAGGTCCAGTCCGCCGACCGTCATCGCGAGGGTCACACCAAGTCCGGCGATGCCGATCGGGGCGATGTACTTCAGCATCCCGAACGCGTTCTCGGGCGTCGCGAAGGCCGGCTCGGTCACCGCGAAGAAGACGATGAGCAGCACCGTGACGGCGACGAACCCCCACTTCGCGACGCCGTCGATCACGCGGGAGCCGACACGCGCGCGCGGGCGCGCGGCGACCGGTGCGGTGGAGGACGGGCTGGTCATGCGATTTCCTTCCGGTGGCCGGGGTCGTCCAGGAGCGCGGCCACGATGCTCGCCCGATCCAGGGTTCCGGCGGGCGTGTCGAGCACGATGCGACCCGAGACGAGCACGACGATACGGTCGGCGACGTCGAGCACCTCGTCGACGTCGCTGGAGAGCACCACGACGGCGGCGCCCCCGGCCGCCTGGGCCCGGGCGGCCGCGCCGATCCGGCGGCGGGCGCCGATGTCGACGCCGCGGAACGGCTCGTCGAGCACCGCGAGGCGGGGATCGGTGCGCAGCCAGCGGCCGACGACGACCTTCTGCTGATTACCGCCCGAGAGATCGTCGACGCGGGCGTCGGCGGAGGGCGCGACGACGTCGAACGCGTCGATCACCCCGTCGGCCGCCGCCCGCTCCTGCCGCGTGGCCATGACGCCCCCGCGCGAGAGCGCGCGCAGCACGGGCAGGCCCACGGTGTGGGCGATCGACCACCCGGGCTGGATGCCCTGGCGTTGCCGGTCCTCAGGGACGAGCACGACCCCGGCGTCGATGGCGGCTGCGGGCGAGGTCGGACGGTAGGGCTCACCGTCGAGAAGGAGCCGCGCACGGCCGGGCGCGCGCACGCCGGCCACGAGCTCGGCCAGCTCTGTCTTGCCCGCTCCGAGCAGACCCAGGATGCCGGTCACCTGGCCACCGTCGACCCGGAGCGTCAGCGGCTCGCTGCCGGGCAGCAGCACGGCGTCGTGCACGGCGAGTACTTCGCGTCCCGCCGGGAGCGGCTCGGTGATGTGCTGCTGCAGCTCCGTGGGGACCCCGAGCATGGCTTCGAGAGCCGCGTGCCAGTCGAAGGGGCGCTGCGCGTCGAGCTCGAGGCGCCCGTCGCGCAGGACCACGATGCGATCGGCGAGGCGTTCGATCTCGCCGAAGCGGTGGCTGACGAAAAGGATCGACAGACCCTCGTCCCGCAGCACCCGCAGCACCGCGAAGAGGCGGTCCGCCTCGGCCGCGGTGAGGGCGGAGGTCGGCTCGTCGAGGATGAGCAGACGCGGCGTGGAGCGCAGGGCGCGGGCCAGGATGAGCAGCTGCGCGTCGGACGTGCCCAGGCGCGCGGCATCCGCGCGGAGCACCTCGTCCGACCAGGACAGCCCGAGCCGGTCCAGAGCCGCGCGGGCGACGCGCTCGGACTCGGCCCGACGCACCAGCCGGTGCCCTCCGACCGCGAGGTCGGTGAGGGCCAGGTTGTCCGCCACGCTCAGCCCGGGCACGATGCCGTCGGCGATGCGCTGATGCACGGTCTCGATGCCGGCGCGGCGGGCGCGTGCGGGCGAGCTCAGCCGCCGCACCACGCCCCCGACCGAGATGTCGCCGGTGTAGTGGGCGTTGGCACCGGACACGGCACCGATGAGCGTGGACTTGCCAGCGCCGTTGGTGCCGAGCAGCGCCGTGATGCTCCCGGGCTGCAGGGCGAGCGAGATGCCGCGCAACACCTGGTTGGTGCCGAAACGCACGCCGACGCCGCTCAGGCGGACGACGGAGGTGTCGTCCGCCTGAGCGGCGTCGTGCCGGGGTGAGGTCATCCCGAGATCGCGGGGAGCCAGTCGGCCACCACGGTGTCGCTCAACAGGAGCGAGGGCTCGGCCTCGCGCAGCTGCGCGACGTTGGTGATGCCCTTCTCGAGCAGGAAGTCCCGCGTGATCGTCACGGCCGGGAACTGCACGCTGGTCTCGTCGAGCTGACCGGCGAGCTGGAGGGCGAGGGTGCGCACCACGGCGGCGCCCACCGCCGAGGGGTCGGTCGCGCTGGTGGCCACCCACGGGCTGCCGTCGGCGGTCATGACCTCGATGTCGGCGTTGGAGATGTCGATGCCGTAGACCTTGATCTTGTCCTGCAAGTTGTTCTGCTGGACGGCCTGGACGACGCCCTTGGTGATCTCGTCGTACGGGGCGAAGATCGCCTGCAGGCCCGGGTTGGCCTTCAGAGCCGCGTCGATGAGGGGGATGTTGTCGGTCGCGGTCGACTCGGTGACCTTGCCGGTGAAGAAGACCTGGTCGAGCCCGTGCTCGGCGACGACCTCGTCCCACACCTTCTTGCGGCGCTCCAGCGGTGCGAAGCCGTCCGTGCTGGCCAGTCCCACCTTCGCGCCGTCGCCCACGTCGGCGACGAGCTGATCGAGCACGCCCTGCGCCATCGACGCGTCGGACTGCGAGGTGACGATGACCCCGGTGGTGTCCTTCAGCGCGAGGTCGTAGATGACGACGGGGATGCCGGCATCCACCGCGTCGTGCACGTGCGACTCGATCGTGTCGGTCTGACCGTGGTCGACGATGATCGCGTCGGGCTTGGCGGCAATGGCCTGCTCGAGGTCGGACGCCTGCTTGGCGTTGTCGTTGCGGGCGTCGTAGACGGTGAGGTCGATGTTGATCGCGGCGGCCTGCGCCTTCGCGCCCGCGGTCCATGCGGTGAAGTAGTCACCGGCTCCCGACTGCTGCACGAGGGCGACCTTCAGCGGCTCCCCGTCGAACGGCGCGGGCAGGTTCTCGACCTTCTGCACCGGAGCCGCGGAGGCGGCGGGGGCTGCGGTGTTCTGCTGCGCGCAGCCGGCCAGAGCCAGGGCGGCGATGCCGGCGGTCGCGACGAGCGTCGCCCAGCGGTGGGATCGAACGGACACGGGGTCCCCTTCGTCGAGGAATCGGGTGCGGAGGCCACTCGGGTTGCTGTGACGAGTGGCCGCCGAGCAGTAAAGCAGGGCGACACGCGGCCCGGTTAGTCGAGGTTGCACTTTGTTACGACGCCACGTCGAATCCCGTCCGTGAAGTGTGCGGTTGGGGCGAATCGGCGAGAGAATCAGGACATTCCGCTCACATCGCGCCGAGAGGAGGAGCCGTGACGCTCCTGACCGTCTGGAAAGAGACCGACCCGAGCACGCCCGTGCTCGAAACCACGGAGGAAAGCGAGATCCGCGCGGCCCTGGCCGAGCTGGGCGCCCGCTTCTCGCGCTGGGAGGTCAAGGACGTGCCCGCCGGCGCCTCGCAGGACGAGGTCCTCGCGCTGTACGCCGCCGAGATCGGCGAGGTGAAGGAGCGCGAGGGCTACACCCTCGTCGACGTCGTCGCACTCGACCCCGCGCAGTCCGACTACGACGAGCTGAAGACGCCGTTCCGCGAGAAGTTCCTCTCGGAGCACAAGCACGACGACGACGAGGACCGCTACTTCGCCGAGGGCGCAGGCGTGTTCTACCTGCACGCGAACGACAAGGTGCACGCGGTGTTCTGCGAGGCGGGCGATCTCATCTCCGTACCGGCGAACACGACGCACTGGTTCGACATGGGCACCTCGCCCCACTACGTCAGCGTGCGTTTCTTCCACGACGACGACGGCTGGGTGGGCCACTTCACCGGCAGCCCGATCGCGGAGTCCTTCGCCTCGTTCGACCAGCTCGCCGAACGTCGCGCGCAGCTCGTCTGACGCATCTCTCTCGCACGACGCCCGTCCCACGGCACCGCTCCGGATGCCGTGAGGGCGGGCGTCGTGCATCGGCTCCCGGCTCCCGACCACGCACACATGGGAGGATGACGAGGATGTCTGCCACCACCGCCACCCTCGAGAACTCCGTCGTCCTCGACGGCTCCGCCGGGGTCGTCCGCATCCTCGACCGGCGCGTCTTCCCCGCACGCGTGGAGTGGGTGGAGGCCTCGACCGCCGAAGAAGTCGCCGCGGCGATCCGCGACATGGTCACGCAGAGCTCGGGTCCGCTCTACGCGGCGTGCGCGGGCATGGGCCTCGCCGCCCTCCAGGTGCGCTCGCTCCCCCTCGGCGAGGCGCGTACGGCTCTCGGCCGCGCCGGCCGCGCGCTCGCGACCGCGCGCCCCACGAACGCGCACCCGCGCGATGCCGTCGGACGCATCCTCGACGCCGGACGCGACAGCGCCGACACCGACGAGCTCGTCCGTGTCACCCTCGACACGGCCGCCGCCGTCGAACGCGATTACCGCGAGGCGAGCCTGCGCCTGGGCCGGGCGACGCTGTCCCTGCTGCCGGAGTCTGCGCGCATCCTCACGCACTGCTGGGCCGACGCCTACCTGTTCGGCCTCGTCGCCGCCGCCGCCGAGGCCGGTCGTGAGATCGAGTGGGTCGCAACCGAGACGCGCCCCTACCTGCAGGGCGCACGCCTGACCGCCCACTCGCTGCGCGAGCTCGACCAGCGCGTCACGCTCATCACCGACGGCATGGCCGCCGCCGCCCTCGCCTCCCCCCGCGGGGTCGGATCGGGACCGATCGACGCCGTCGTCACCGCCGCCGACCGCGTCGCGCTCGACGGTTCGGTCGTGAACAAGGTCGGCACGCTCGCCCACGCGGCCGCCGCGGCGGCCTTCGGCATCCCGTTCTACGCGATGGTGGAGGCGCCCGATCGCTCCGCGGCGACCGGCGACGACGTCGTCATCGAGGACCGCGATCCCGCCGAGGTACTCGAGGTCCTCGGCACCCGCACCGCCAGCCCCCTGGTCACCGCGGCCTGGTACCCGGCCTTCGACGTGACGCCGCCGCGTCTGGTGACCCGTGTCGCGACCAGTCGCGGAACGTTCGAGCCGGCCCGCGTCGGCGAGCATTTCTCGACGGATGCGGACTCCGGCCCCACCGAACCGCCCGCACCCGCGCTGCGCCGGCGCCGCTCGCGCGAGAACCCCGCGCCCGTGGCATCCACCGTCCAGCCCGAGACGATCGCGTTCCGTCCCATGACGGCGCGCGCCGCCGACGACGGAGAGTGAGCACGTCCGTCCCGGCCTGACGGGCGTCCGTCCGCCGTCAGGCCGGGTCCGCGAACTCCTCGACCGGAGCCGCCGCTCCGACGCCGACCCGCTCAGGCCGGGCGCAGAGCGATCGCCGCCCAGGCGATCGGGGGGAGAGTGAGGCGCAGGATGCCGTTCTCCAGACGCGTCTGGACCGTCCCCGGGCGCACGCGCTCCGGGTCGTCGAGAGTGTTGCGCGCGTAGGGGTCCTCATCGTGCAGCAGGTGCGTCTCGACGACCTCGACGTCCCCGAGGCCGCTCACGTCGATCGAGAGGTCGATGGACTCGTCGCGGCCGCGGTGCACCACGAAGACCGCCGTGGCGCCGGTCTCGGCGTCATGGGTGGCCACGGCATCCACCGAGGGCACGGTCCCGTGCTTCGCCGTGTCGATCGTGGGCGCGTCGATGCGCAGACGCACCGCGTCCCCCTGCGCGAGACGCGAGGTGATCGCGAACGGGAAGAACGTGGTCTGCCGCCAGGCCGGTCCCCCGGGCTCGGTCATGATCGGCGCGATCACGTTCACCAGCTGGGCCAGCGACGCGGATGCCACGCGGTCGGCGTGCGTGAGCAGCGAGATCAGGAGGCTGCCGAACACCACGGCATCCAGGGCCGAGTACACGTCCTCGAGCAACCGCGGGGCGATGGGCCAGTTGTCGATGCCCGTGAGCTGGTCGACGTCGTGGAAGCGCGTCTGGTACCAGATGTTCCACTCGTCGAACGAGATGTCGATGCGCTTGGATGACCCCTTCACCGCGCCGACGTGATCGGCGGTGGCGACGACGGCCTCGATGAAGCGGTCGGTGTCGACGGAGGAGGCGAGGAAGGAGTCGATGTCGCCGTCGTGCTCCTGGTAGTACGCGTGGCACGAGATCATGTCGACGTCGTCGTACGTGTGCTCGAGCACGACGCGTTCCCACTCGCCGAAGGTCGGCATCTGGGCACCCGAGGAGCCGCAGACGACGAGCTCGATCGAGGGGTCGAGCTGCCGCATGCCCTTCGCGGTCTGCGACGCGATCTTGCCGTAGTCCTCCGCCGAACGGTGACCGAGCTGCCAGGGTCCGTCCATCTCGTTGCCCAAGCACCACACGCGGACGTCGAAGGGGGCGGCGTGACCGTTGTCGATGCGCTGCTGCGAGAGCGCGGTGCCCCCGGGGACGTTGCTGTATTCGAGCAGGTCGAGCGCCTCGAGCGTGCCGCGGGTGCCGAGATTGACCGCGAGCATCAGCTCGCTGCCGGCCTTGTCGAGCCAATCCGAGAACTCGTGCAGGCCGATCTCGTTGGTCTCGGTCGAGTGCCAGGCCAGATCGAGACGACGGGGGCGGCTCTCGCGGGGACCGACGCTGTCCTCCCACCGGACCCCCGAGACGAAGTTGCCGCCGGGGTAGCGGATCATCGAGACGCCGAGCTCGCGGACGAGCTCGAGCACATCGCGACGGAAGCCCTGCTCGTCGGCTTCGGGGTGGGACGGTTCGTAGATGCCGTCGTAGACGTGGCGTCCGAGGTGCTCGACGAAGCCGCCGAACAGGCGGCGACGGACGGCGCCGATGGCGAAACGGGGGTCGACGGTCAAACGTGCGGTGGTCATCGTGCTCCTCGCGGTCTCCGTGGACGCTAACGCCCCCGGCGCGCTTCGCTAAACGTTTTCGAAACCCGCCTCCGCCGCCGGCCCGCGCGCTCGCCCGAACGCGAGATCATACGATCAGCTCGAGGTGACACGAGATACACGCGCAAAACCGTGTGATCTCGACAGGACCGTGTCGTCTCGCCGCCGAGCATCCAACCCGCGTCGCGTCAGATGACGTCGGCGCTCCACGCGTCGTGGTGACCGAAGCGCCACGCGCCGATCGACACCGCCTGCTCCCGGAGGAAGGGCAGCAGCTCGAGACGCCCGGCCGTGGTGACCTCGTCGGCGTACACGGTCAGCGAGACATCGCCCCCGACCGTCTCGGCGACGGCGGCGCGCAGGGTCGAGATCGCCTCGGCAGTGCCCACCAGTCGCACCCGCGACGGCCGGGGTGCCACACCGGTCAGCGCGCCGACGGGGGCCGGCTCGGCATCCGGGATGCCACCGGCCAACCGCTGCAGCCATTCCGCATCGCTCTCGACCGATACGGCCACGTCGGACTCGCCGAGCAGGTGACGTACGGCGGCCGGCAGGCCCACCGGGGTGCTGAGGCTGAACGTGGATCCCGAGCGGACCGCCGCGACGAGCACTCGGAGCACCGACTGCCACGACGCGTCGGCGGTCGCGCGCACGGCCACGTCCACCGGTCGGTAGCGCCAGAGGTTGCGCTCCACACCGAGACGCGAGACATCTTTCACGCGCCCGAACTCGCGATCCCAGGCGACCGCGTCCGAAAGGGCGCCGCGCCGCAACCAGTCGAAGGCCTCGTACGACAGCGTCGGCTGGGCGGCCTCGATGAGGGCGGTGATGCGACTGTCGAGCCCGCGCAGGTGCAGCGTCGACGACGACGGGCCGCCCGACGACGACCGCCATGATCCGAGGCTCACCAGACGGTTCGGCCCGCCGGACAGGGCCGCCGTGCCCACGGCGGCGTCGCCCCACCCGCCGACGGGTTCGCGCTGCACGACCGCGCCCGTGGTGGGGCGGTTCACGCGCAGCACCGCCGCCTCCGCACCCGCGAGCCAGAGGTCGAGGTCGGCTGCGTCCCGGGTGTGCAGGCCCGCGACGAAACCGGAGCCGATCGCATTCTGCAGTTCGATCGCGCGCGTCACGGTCGGCGCGTGCAGGATGCCGAGCACGGGGGCCGCGACCGCGGCGCGGGTCAGATGCGATCCGGCGCTGACCCCGGTGCGCACGCCGGGGGTCCAGAACCGCCCCGCCGTCTCGGGGCCGAGGTCGAGCTCGCGCGGCTGCACGAGCCAGCGTTCGCCGTCGCCGAGCACGGTGAGGGCACGGCGCACCTCGCCGGTCGGTTCCTCCACCAGCGGCCCGACATCGGACAGCGGATCGTCGGCCGGTCCGACGCGGAGCGAGGTCACGGCATCCTTCAGCTGCTGCGTGAAACGCGACGAGCGGGCGACCGCGCCGACGAGGATGACGAGCGAGGCCGCGGTCGCGGCCTGTCCCGCGCGCGCGAAGGCCCCGGCGACGATGTCGGCGACGGCTTCGTCGATGTCGGCGGACGGCGCGACGATCACGACGTTGCGGCCGGCGGTGAACGCCTGCAGCGGCAGCGCCGGTCGCCAGGCGGCGAAGCGCTCCGCGGTGGTGCGGGCCCCCGCGAGGAGCACGCGATCGACGCCCGGATGCACGATGAGGGCGCGCCCGGAGGCGTCTTCGTTCAGGTCGGCGTAGGTCAGCAGGTCGCGCGGGACGCCCGCGGCCCACAGCGCCTCGGCGACGACGGCCCCCGCACGGCGTGCGCGCGGCGACGGGGTCAGGAGCACGCCGGAACCGGCGGCGAGGGCGGCGAGGGTCTCCGCGGCGCAGAGCCCGACCGGTGCGTTCCAGCGGGGCGCGATGACGGTCACGCGGTCCGGGACGAACACCGCCCCCGGCACCCGATCGAGCTCCTTCGCGGTCACGGCGTAGTAGGCGGCGGCGTCGACGGCCTGGCTCACCTCGGCATCGGCCTCGGCCGCCAGCGCGCCCCCCTCGGATGCGAGCACCTCGATGAGCTCGCCGCGGCGGTCCTCCAGCACGCGCGCGGCGTTGTGCAGCACTGTCGCGCGATCGGCGGCGGAGAGAGCGCCCCAGGTCTCGGCGGCTGCGCGCACGCCGGCCAGCGCGGCGTCGAGACCGGCTTCGTCGTCGATGCGTCCGGCGGCGGCGGTCGCGTCACCGGCCGTGGAGTCGGACGCCCGCGCGAGCGCGGCGAGCGCCCAGCCGCGGTCCTCGGGCAGGGTCGGGTCGGTGTCGGCGACGTTGCGGAAGCCCGGCGCTCCGCCCGCGAGTTCGGCGCTCTCGCGGACCGAGAACACGGCCGTGTCGACGAACGCCTGTCCCCCGAAGAGCATCTGCTGCACGTCGGGGCCGAGCGCGGAGGTGTCCCCGGATGCCGCTGCCTCGCGCGCGATGCCCAGAACCGCCTGGGTGAGTCCTGCGTCGTCGTCATCGTCGGCGGCGGGATCGCGCAGGATCGCGGAATCCGGTGTCGCGGCCCGCTGCGGTGCACGACCCGTCGGCGCGGGGCCTTCGGCCGCCACGAGCGCCCGCCGGGCCCGCGCCGCGATCGCCGCGGTCTCGGGCGCGAGCGCACCCCGCGGAATCAGGTCGTCGAGCGGTGCGGTGTCGTCGCCGTCGAGCGCGGCGGCGGTCGCGGTGTCGTCGCCGATGGGAAGGGTGGAGGCGGTGACCGGAAGGTCGGGCGCGGTCGCGACGACACCGGCGTACGCCGCCGTCAGCCGCGCAGCGACGGCATGGAGGTCGTCGGGGTGCACCGCGGCGACGGTCTCGACGTGCGCGCCGTCGGGAGCCCACGGTGCGGTCGCCGGCACCACGAGCGCGAGAGTGCCCTCCTGCGCGTCGGCGACGGCGAGGGCCAGGGCGGCGCGTTCGGGGTCGGCGGTCGCGAACGAGACCGCGAGTCCTTCGCGTCCGCGCGGACCGAACGCCTCGCACAGCACGCGGACGGCCTGGGCGTCGACGTCGTTCCGGCTCGTGAGCGCGGGCGCGACCCATCCGTGTCGCGCCGCGGTCACGGCATCCGGGGTCTGCACCGGGGCGTCGTCGAGGCGCAGGCTCAGGCGGACGCCGGAGTCGGTGACACGCTGGCGTCCCCAGGCGGCGAGCTCCCGCAACGCGTCGAGGCTCTCGGGGACCGCGATGGGCAGCGAGATGCCCGCGGCGACGCCGGCGAGCCGCGGCTCCTCCAGCACCCGGGTGAGAACCGCGACGGTCAGGTCGAGATCATCACGGCCCTGGACGACGAGCGTGACATGCGTACCGTGTGCGAGCGCGTCGAGGAACACCGGGAGAAGACGCTCGGCGGCGTGCTCGACATCGGCGTCGAAGGCCCAGGGCGACGAGCCCGCCACCGCGTCGGCGACCGCCAGCGACACCCGCTCGACGTCCTCTCGGCAGACGAGGGCGCGGATGCCGTCCAGACGACGACGCGCGGCCGACTCGCCGAGCACGACGGGACCGACCAGGCGCACATCGGGAGTCGCGGCGCGATCCCCGAGAGCGGCGAGAGCACCGGCGAGGCGCTCGGGACGGGCATCGACCGTGAGGGCGGCGACAACGTCGCGCAGGGCGCGCTGAGCCAGCGGGACCGTCGGGGTGGGCAGCACCGGCGCCACGGCGCCGCCCAGCTGCAGTGCGCCGCGAACGAACCACGGCAGGCTCGCCGGAACGTCGGCGGAGAGGCGGTGCAGGGCGGCCGCGGCCGCCGTGGTGCCCTCGGGGCGGAGTACGCCGTCGGCGGCGGCCGCGAGGAAGACGGTTGCGGCGTGGTCGGTGGGCAGATCGCCGCGACGCGCCTCACCGGGAGCGGGAGCGCGGGAGACGAACGTCCCCGCGTGCGCGGCGGCGCGCGCCAGAACGTCGAAAGAGAGCGTGGAACCGGTGCTGCGCGGATCTTCGGTGCTCATGTCGGCCAGCCTAAGCACCGGGCGCCTACCGCCCCGACGGCCCGCCGCGCAACCGGCGGATCGGCCCGAGCGGACATTCCGAGCATTTCTGGACCCGGAACAAGAATTTCTTCGAGATTCCTTCGCAATTCGGCCCGGCCGTGTTTTTATACCGGTGGGTACCCCACCATTTATCCCCCCTGGATGGAAGGTCACCACACGTGAACCGCATCTCGAAAGCGGCCGTGGGCTTCGCTGCCCTCGGCCTGTTCCTGACCACCGCGACCGCCTCCCCGGCGTTCGCCCAGAACGCCGGCTCCGACCCGGCCGTCGACGGCGTCGACGCCCACCTGCTCGACGCACTGGCGGCCGAACTCGGCACCGACACCGCCGGCGCCGCCGATGTCTTGCGTTTCCAGGCCGACGCCACTGGTACGGCCGAGGCCGTCGCGGGCGCCACCGGCGACGCGTTCGCCGGCACCTGGCTCGACGAGTCCACGCGCACCGTCTACGCCGCGGCCACCAGCGAGAGCGCCCTGTCGGCGGCAGCCGACGCCGGGGCCGTGCCGGTCGCTGCCGCGCACCCGCTCGACACCCTCGAGGCGATCACCGCGCAGATCGCGGCGAGCGATGTCCCCGACGTCATCCCGTCGTGGTGGATCGACGTCACGACGAACGACGTCGTCGTCGACGTCGTCGCCGGCGGAGACCAGGCCGCGGCCGACTTCGTGGCGAGCCTGGGCGCGCCCGCCGACGCGGTGCGCCTGCAGACGGGCGTGGAAGCGCCCGAGACCTTCGCGACCATCCGCGGCGGGATCGCGTACAACATCAACAACCAGAGCCGCTGCTCGGTCGGCTTCGCGGTGCAGGGCGGCTTCGTCACCGCCGGCCACTGCGGCGAGGTCGGGGACAGCACCACTTACGGCGCGTTCCAGGGCTCGTCGTTCCCCGGCGACGACTACGCCTGGGTCTCGACGCCCGGCCACACCCCGGTGGGCCAGGTCTCGGACTACGCCGGTGGCTCCGTCGCGGTGAAGGGCTCCACCTCCGCCGCTGTCGGCGCGACCGTCTGCCGCTCCGGCTCCACGACCGGCTGGCACTGCGGTCAGATCCAGGGCTACAACTCCACCGTCCGGTACGCGGAAGGCGCCGTGTACGGCCTCATCCGTACGAGCGTGTGCGCCGAGCCCGGCGACTCCGGCGGCTCGCTCCTCGCCGGCAACCAGGCCCAGGGCGTGACCTCGGGCGGCTCGGGCAACTGCTCGACCGGCGGCACGACGTACTTCCAGCCGGTCAACGAGATCCTGCAGACCTACGGTCTGACCCTCCTCACCAGCTGATCCCTCGCGGATCAGACGACGCCCCGGTCCGTGCGGCCGGGGCGTCGTCGCGCCGGGCGGGAGCGGATGTCCTTCCGTCACGGCCGCGCGCGTGCCGGGCGGGCCTGTTCGCTACTGTCGGGGCAGCCCCCTTCCCCGATGGAGTTTCCCGATGGCACAGACCTTCACCGACATGCCCGTCGAGCTGCTGCGCGAGTATCGCCCGCAGCTCACCGCGCCCGACGACCTCGACGCGTTCTGGGACGAGACGATCACCGAGGCCCGGGATGCCGCGCGGCCCGCCGTTCTGACCCCGGTCGACGGCCCGCTGCGGGCGCTGTCGGTGCAAGACCTCACCTTCACCGGTTTCGCCGGCGACGAAATCCGGGGCTGGGTCGTCCGCCCGCACGGCGACGAGGTCCTCCCTGCCGTCGTGGAGTTCATCGGCTACGGCGGAGGGCGGGGTCTCGCCGGGGAGAAGAGCGCGTGGGCCGCGGCCGGCTACGTCCACGTCATCATGGACACCCGCGGCCAGGGATCCGCGTGGAGCGTGGGCGAGACGCCGGATCCGCACGGCTCTGCGGCCGCCTTCCCCGGGGTGATGACCCGCGGCATCCTGGATCCCCGCGACTACTACTACCGCCGCCTGTACACGGATGCCGTGCGCCTGGTCGACGAGGTGCGGACGCTACCGGGCGTCGACCCGACGCGCATCGCGGTGACCGGCGGCAGCCAGGGCGGCGGTCTCGCGATCGCCGCGGCCGCGCTGTCCGGCGACACGGTGGCGGCCGTCATGCCCGACGTGCCGTTCCTGTGCGATTTCCCGAACGCGATCGTGCGCACCCCGTCGGCGCCGTTCACCGAGATCACCCGGTTCCTCGCGATCCACCGCGACGACGTCGCGCGCGTGCTCTCGACGCTGTCCTATGTCGACGGGGCGATCCTGGCCCGCCGCATCTCGGCGCCCGCGCTGTTCTCGGTCGCCCTGATGGACGACGTCGTGCTCCCCTCCGGCGTCTTTGCCGCGTTCCACGCGCTCGCCTCCGAGGACGCGACGCTGGAGGAGTACACCTACAACGGCCACGAGGGCGGCGGCTACCGGCACTGGATGCGGCAGGTGGCCTGGCTCGACGCCCGATTCGGGCGCGGCTGAGTCACCGGCGCCGACGAGGCGGGGCGGCTCGCGGCGCTCAGGCCCAGACGCTCGGGGCCGGGCGCTTCGTCGACGGCAGCGACGAGCCGTCCGCCCAGTCGTGCACCCACTGCTCGATGTCGGGCAGCCCCTCGGGACGCCCCACCGCGGCGAAGAGCTCGTCGTGCGGCACGGTGCCTCCGGTGCGCCGGAGGATGCGCGCGCGGATGATGGCGCGGGCGTAGATCTCGCCCTTCACCAGCGCACGGTGCTCGAGGTACACCGCCCGGTCGTCATGCCCGATGAGCCGCGTCTCGAGGTCGAAGCGCTGCCAGAGCTCGAGCGAACGGCGGAACGTGATGGTCTCGGCGCCCACCACGGCGTACCAGCCCTGCTTCGTCATGGCCGACACGAGCCCCGCGCGGGTCAGCAGATCCCACCGGCCGAGGTCGAACAGCGACAAGTAGCGGCCGTTGTTGAGGTGGCGGAGCAGATCGATGTCGGTGGGCAGCACCCGGATGCGGATGCGCGTCACGATGTGGGGGTCGATCGGGACCTCACGACGCAGGCGACGACGTGCGCGGAACAGGACGAGGAGGGTGCGCCAGAGGACGTTCACGAGGGGCGAGCGTAGCGATCCCACGATGGATCGGCCATACCGTTGTACTCACCCCACAATGTCGCCGGTCGCCGCCTGTGGGGTTCGGTCGGGTTCGCGCGGCGGGTACACCCACGTCACAAGCACCACCGACACGATCATGAGCAGGAACCACGACGTCAGCTTCGAGGCGTCGACCGGATGCCACTGACCCACTTGCGAGGGGTACAGCCACGCGCCCGCGTAGGTGGCGATGTTCTCGGCGAGCCAGATGAACACCGCCACTCCCGCGAAGGCGAGGAGGATCGGCATCCGGAATCGCCCCCGGAAGAAGCGGAAGTGCATCGTCGTGCGCCCCCACAGCACGATGACCGCCGCGATCAGCAGCCACCGCAGGTCGACGATCCAGTGGTGCGTGAAGAAGTTGAGGTAGATCAGCACGGCCACCACCGCCGTGAGCCAGGGGCGCGGGTACCGCGCGAAGCGCAGGTCGAAGAGGCGGTACACGCGCACGAGGTAACTGCCGACCGCCGCATACATGAAGCCGCTGTACAGCGGCACCCCGCCCAGGCGCAGGATGCCGTCGGCGGCGTACGCCCACGAGCCGACGTCGGTCTTGAACAGCTCCATGACCGTGCCGACGATGTGGAACGTGACGATCACCCGCAGCTCGCGCAGCGTCTCGAGGCGGCCGACGACCATGACGACCTGGATGAGGATCGCCGCGATCGTCAGCGCATCGTTACGGGCCAGCGCCGCGTCAGCGGGATACCAGAGCTTCGCGGCGAGGACCACCGCGAGGAACGTCGCCCCGAAGACACAGGCCCACGCCTGCTTGAGGACGAAGACGGCGAACTCGACCAGCCGGGCCCGCGCACCCGTCGCCGGAGAGGCGGCGAGGACACGGTTGGCGAGGGCGTCGAGGCGCGCCTCGACGGACGTCAGCGGCGGGCGTTCCGGCACGCGGGACATGCTCGCACGCGCCGCTGGCAAACTGCTCCTTTACCGCATCGCCGGTGGGTCGTCAGCCGATTTCGCCCTGGCGGGAGCCGCGCGTAGAGTCGCGCCATGACCGCCGAAACCCGTACCGACATCGTCGTCCGTCCGGTGCGTGACGTGGACGCCGAGGCCCTCGGCCGCGTGCACGCCACCTGCTGGCACGAGACCTACGACCACCTGATCAGCAAGGCGGCACTCGAGGCCGTCTCCCCCCGCCGCATGGCCGAGCTCTGGACCCACTGGGCGGCTCAGGGCGACGGCTACCGTATGCATGCCGCCCTCGTCGACGGCGAGATCGTCGGCTTCGTCGGCTCCGGCCCCGCGCGCGACGACGACGCCCCGCGTGAGCGCGAGCTGTACTTCATCTACCTGCTCGACGCGTTCCACGGCACGGGCATCGGCCAGCAGCTGTTCGACGCCGCCGTCGGCGAGGACGAAGGCGTCTACCTCTGGGTCGCCGACGACAACCCCCGCGCGCACCGCTTCTACACGCGCAACGGCTTCGCCCTCGACGGTGCGACGCAGGTGCAGCCCTTCCTCGGCGAAGAGCTCACCGAGGTGCGCTTCGTCCGCTGACGTGCTGCAGGTCTGGGCCCTCGACGGCATCCCTGAGATCACCCCGGGTGACGACCTCGTCGGGGTGATCCTGGATGCCGTGGACTCGGCGCCGGGAGCCGACTCCGACCTGCGCGACGGTGACATCGTCGTCGTCACGAGCAAGATCGTCTCGAAGGCCGAGGGCCGCATCATCAAGGCCGCCGACCGCGAAGACGCCATCACACGCGAGACGGTGCGGCTCGTGGCATCCCGCACCTCCCCCACCGGGCACGTGACGCGCATCGTCGAGAACCCGCTCGGCATCGTCTCGGCCGCCGCCGGCGTCGACGCCAGCAACACCCCCGAAGGCACGGTCCTGTTGCTGCCGATCGATCCCGACGCCTCCGCGCGCGCTCTCGCGACGGGCCTGCGCACGGCGACGGGTGCGCACGTCGGCGTGATCATCACGGACACCCTCGGCCGCGCGTGGCGCGAAGGCCAGACCGATCACGCGATCGGGGCCGGCGGCATCCATGTCTTCGAGGACCTGCGCGGAACGACGGATGCCGAGGGCCGCCCGCTCGTGGTGACCCTGCCGTGCGTGGCCGATGAGATCGCCGCGGCCACCGACCTCGTCAAGGGCAAGGCCGCGCGCCGCCCGGTCGCGATCGTGCGCGGACGCGGAGACCTGGTGGGCGAACTCGACCTGCCGGGCGCCCGCTCGATCGTGCGCGACCCGGTGCGCGACATGTTTCGCCAGGGCGCCGACGAGGCGTATGCGGAAGGGTTCGCGGCGGGTCGCGCGGCGGGGTCCTGACCCTGCTCGCGCCCGCCTCCCGCCCCGGTCGTCGGCGCGCGGCGCCGCTGGGCGCCCGGTCGCCGGCGCGCGGCGCCGAGATCACACGTCCGGGCCGAGAGCACACGCTCCTGTACCCGCGGATCGCGTGATCTCGCGCGGATCGTGTGATCTGGCGCGGATCAACGGATGCCGCGCGCGGCGAGCGCGTCGCCGAGATCGTCGGCGTGACGCAGGGCCACGATGAGGAACGGCAGGGCGCTGCGGCCGAGCGACGGGCGCAGGCCCCGCGCACGTTGCGCGTCCTGGATCTCGCTGGCCAGGCGCGCGAGCACCGGGATGGTCGTGAGGGTCACCGTGAGCAGCAGCGCCGCCCGCACCGGGTCGACGCCGACGCGGCGGAGCGGCGTCATGCCGCGTTCCATCGCGTCGAGCATCGCCGATACGCGCGTGGTCAGCGGGAGCAGCCCCACCACGAGCAGCGCGGCCACGACCCGCGCCGTGTTGGCGGCAGCCGCCTCCGGCCCGAGGAAGATCAGCTGCCCCACCGCGGTGATCACGACGACCCAGCGAAGCGCCCACCCCTGACGCGCGAGTTCCCGCAGCCCCGCCGTCGCGCCCATGCCGGCGCCGAGATACAGCACCACCGGCACGCCGACCGCGACCGGCACCGCCGCCCACACCGACGGCAGCGCGGCGACGAGGAGCGCGACGAGCGACAGGAGCGCGAGCTTCGGGCCGGCCGGCATCCGGTGCATCCACCCGTCTCCCGGGCGATACAGACTCAGCACGACAGCGCCCGCTCGTAGGCATCCACGATGTCGGCGGAGGCTCCGGATGCCACGGCCCGACCGTCCTCGAACAGCACCGTCGCCTCGCACCGCCGCGCGAGAGCCAGGTCGTGCGTGACCACGACGAGCGTGTGGCCGGTGTCGGCGAGCAGATGGTCGGCGATGAGCCGCGCGTTGCGGGCGTCGAGGTACGCGGTCGGCTCGTCGGCCACGACGATCTCAGGGCGGCGCACGAACGCCCCGCACAGCGCGAGCAGCTGCTTCTGCCCGCCGGAGAGCGCGTGCGCGGCCTGGTCGCCGAAACCGTCGAGGCCGAAGCGGACCAGCGCCTCGCTCACGCGGCGGTCGCGCTCCGCGCGCCCGAGCCGCTCGGGTCGGAGGGAGAGCGCGACGTCCTCCGACACCGTGGGCATCACGATCTGGGCGTCGGGGTTGCTCAGCACCAGGGCGACGCGGCGGCGGTGCGCCGCGGCATCCGCGTCGGGGTCGTCACCACCGACCTCGAGCGAGCCCTCGGTGCGGCGGACGAGACCCGCGACGACGCGCGCGAAGGTCGACTTGCCCGATCCGTTGTCGCCGACCACCGCGATCGTGCGGGCGGCGAGGTCGAGGGTGACATCGCGCAGCACCGCGCGATCGTCCAGACGCACGCCCAGACCCGTGCAGCGCAGGATCACCGGGACGGCCCCGTCGTTCCGCGCGCACCGTCGATCAGCACCGCGCCCCACGCTTCATCGATGTCAGCACGGCGTCCGGCCGGGCGCAGCCCCGCGACGTCGACGACGATCACGCCGCAGCGCCCACCCGGGCCTCGTCGGGCGCGGGCGCGGTACGCCACGTGCGACGGAATCCGCGAGGGTACGCCCGCACGAGGGCCGTGACGATGACGGTCGCAAGCGCGGCCTTGAGCAGATCGCCGGGCACGAAGATGAGGCTGGAGAGCGCGGTCTCGGCGAGCGGCAGACGCGTGACGAGACTCTGGATCGGGATGCCGAGGGCGTAGATGGCGCCGATCCCGCCGGCGACCATCGCCAGCGCGGTGCGCCAGACGACCGGGCGTCGGCCGCCCGCGTGGACGATCAGGCCGATCACGATCGCACCGAGGATCCACCCCAGCGCGTAGCCGGCCGTCGGCCCGAGGAAGACACCGAAGCCGCCGCGACCACCGGCGAGCAGCGGGAGACCCGCCGCGACGAGCGCGAGGAGCACCGTGACCGAGAGCGCCCCGAACCACGGTCCGAGCACGGCTCCCGCGAGCATCACGCCGAGGGTCTGGGCGGTGATGGGCACGCCGCCGAACACGGGGAAGCTCCCCGGCAGACCCAGCACCGCGATCAGCGCGGCGAAGACGGCCACGCGGGCGAGGTCGGTGGCATCCGGAGTACGAGACATGAGGAACCTTCCTGAACGGTGTTCACCTGAACAGCGTTCACTATAGTCAGATGTATGTCACCCCGAGGACACTCCGCCGACGACGTCGCCCGCGCCGCCCTGCGCCTCCTCGACGACCACGGCCTACCCGACCTCACGATGCGCCGGCTCGCCACCGCGCTCGAGGTACAGCCCAGCGCGCTGTACTGGCATTTCCCCAACAAGCAGTCACTGCTCGCCGAGCTCTCCGACCGCATCGTCGGCCGCATCGTCGACCGCGCGGCATCCGGTTCGGCCGTCGACCTGCTCGTCGAGGCGCACGCCCTGCGCAACGCGCTGCTGGCGTACCGCGACGGCGCCGAGGTGGTGTCGAGCACCCTCGCGCTCGGGCTCGGGTCTTCGCTCGCGCACGACCGGCTCGCGTCGGCGGTGTCGGCGACCGGCGCCGACGCCGAGACCGCGCGGCGCGTGGCCACCACCGTGCTGCACTACGTGCTCGGCTTCGCGTGGCACGAGCAGCAGCGCCTGCACTACGACAGCGTCGGCGTGCGGGTCGGCGGCGTGGGAACGAGCGGTGCGGGTTCGGGCGGGGCGGCGGGTGTCGGCGGTCCCGGCGCTGCGGGCGGGGTCGTGGGCGGTGACGCGGCGGACGGCATCCCGGCAGCCGCGGTCGTAGGCGGCGGCGCGGCGGACGGCATCCCGGCGGCCGAGGGCGACCCCGCGGGCCTCGCGAGCGACGACTTCGCGTTCGGCCTGGCCCTCATCGCCGACGGTCTGCGGGCGCGCGGGCGGGTCTGAGCCGCGCCGCGGCGCTGTCGGCCGGGAGCCGTGGCATCCGGCGAAAGCACACGATCGGTCCGAGATCACACCGAAATCCCGTCACGGGTCACGTGATGTGGACCGGATCGTGTGAGTTCGCGGCGCAACGCGCGCCGCGCCGGGCCCCGCGGAAGCGAGCGCGACGCGTCAGCGCTGCTTGACGTCGCCGAACAGACGGGCGATCGGCACGAGCACCGCGGGGCGCGCCGCCACCCAGCCCACGGCCATCACGAGCAGGGATGCCACGAAGATCAGCAATCCGGTGGGGTCGCTCGCGTACGCCTCGGGGTCGACCGAACCACGGGCGGCGTACATGTGGTTGAGATTGCGGAGGGCACCGGTCGCGAGCACGAGACCGACGTGCACGACGATGAACGCGACGAAGAAGAGCATCACGGGGAAGTGGACGCGGCGCGCCCACTCGGCCGGGTACAGGCGGTTGAGCCGCTCGGCATCCTTCGGCCAGACGCCCGACAGGCGCACCCCGCTGACGATCGCGAGGGGCGCGGCCAGGAACGTGATCGCGAAGTACGACAGCTGCTGCAGGCTGTTGTAGTTCACCCAGCCGTTCTCGGTCGGCCAGTCGAGCGAGACGTACTGTAGGGCCGCCGACAGCGCGTTCGGGAAGACCTCCCACGAGGTCGGCACGATCCGCATCCACTGCCCCGTCGCGAATAGCAGCACGACGAAGATCACGCCGTTCGCGATCCACAGGATGTCGATCGCCTGGTGGAACCACAGCGCCAGGCTGATCCGGCGCCTCTTGTTGCCGCGCGGCGACCAGAACGCGGTGGGCCGCTTCTCGCGCCGCACCTGCCAGCCGGTGCGGATGATGAAGAGCAGGAAGAAGCTGTTCAGGAAGTGCGACCAATTCAGCCAGGCGGGAATCCCCACCGGTGCCCCCTCGGGCAGGTGGTACTCGCCGGGGAAAGCGGCGAGGAACCGCTGCCCCGGCTCGAGGGCGAGCACGAAGCGGGCGAGCAGCACCGCGATGCCCGCCAGCGCGAGCGCGAAGACGCCGAGCACGGCGGTCGACGCGAGCCACTGCACCGGCGTGTACGGGCCGATGCGGCGCGGTTCCGCGGGCTTTTCCCGGACAGCGGATGCCGCCGCGCCCGGCCACACCGTCCGCGGCACCGCGAGGGGTGGGCGGGGCGCGGGAGATTCGGGGCGCGCGGATCCCGGGGCCGCGGGACCGGGGGCGGGAGGTTCGGGGGTGGCCGACGCCGAGGCGGAATGCCCGGGGGTGGGACGCGCGGCGACGCTCTCGGCAGGGGGGAAGGAGCCGGGCTCGGAGGTTCGCGCGGAGCTCTCAGGATCTGGGCCGGAAACTGCGAGATCAGCCCCCTCCTGCGAGATCGGCGCGGTCACCGAAGCCGGAGGCCACGGCTCCCCACCTGACTCGCGCGGGAGGCCGCGACGGATGCCAGTCGGTGCAGCACCGAAGGTGGGTTCGGGCACCGCGTCAGGGGCGACACCCTGTCGCTCGACGAGTTCCGCGTCGACGCCAACGTGAGGCGCGTCGCCGCCTTCGGAGATTCGCGCGGAACTCGCAGAATCCCGGGCAGAAACTGCGAGATCGGCCGAATTCTGCGAGCTCACCGCGGCAGAGTGCGCCGCGGAATCTGCGAGATCAGCGACACTCTGCGAGGTCGACGCATCCGCCGCCCCGCCACCCGCATCGGTCCCGCCCGAGCCCGCCGCGGGCGCGCCGGAGGCCGCGGGCGGCCAGGGCTCCCCGCCGGGAACGCGCGGCAACCCGCGACGTGGGTTTTCGGGTGTCGACGCCATCTATTCGTGAGGGGCTACTTCTTGTGGGCGTCGAGCGCGCTGATGAGCTGCGGGACGACGGTGAACAGGTCTCCGACGATACCGAAGTCGGCGATGGCGAAGATGGGAGCGTCGGGGTCTTTGTCGACCGCGACGATGGTGGTAGCGGTTTGCATGCCCGCGCGGTGCTGGATCGCCCCCGAGATCCCCAGAGCGATGTACAGCCTCGGCGACACGGTGACCCCCGTCTGTCCGACCTGGGCAGCGGCCGGTACGTACCCGGCGTCGACCGCTGCCCGCGAGGCGCCGACGGCGGCGCCCAGCCTGTCGGCGAGCTGCTCGACGAGGGCGAAGTCCTCTCGCGAGCCCACCCCGCGTCCCCCGGCGACGACGACCCTCGCGCCGCGCAGCTCCGGACGCGACGAGGGCGCCGCGGTCTCGGAGAACCTCTCGATGCGGGCGACAGGAAGACCGGATGCCACGACCTCGAGCAGCTCGACGGTGAGCGGCTGCGCGTCGAGACGCTCGGTCACCGCTCCCGGTCGCAGGGTGGCGACGAGCGGTCCGAAGGTCGGCGCACCCTCCACCGTGAACGCCCCGCCGAACGCCGCGTGCTGCGCCACGACGCCGAGGTCGTCGCGCGAGACGCCGACGACGTCGGCGGCGATGGGCATGCGCAGGCGCGCCGCGAGCCGCGCGACGACGTCGCGGGACTCCACCGCGTTCGAGGCGAGGATCAGGTCAGGGCGCTCGCGCGCGACCGCCGCGGCCACCGCGTCGACGGCGGGAAGGGTCACGACGTCGGGAGCGGCGTCGGCGACGAGCACGCGTGCGGCCCCCAGCGCTGCCGCCTCCGCAGCCGCGGCGTCGAGGGAGGACCCCACGAGGACCGCCACCGGCTCACCGACGCGATGGGCTGCGGCGAGGAGCCCCGCGGACGACGCGGCGAGCGCCCCGCCGGGGAGAACCTCGAGCACGACGAGCGCGACCGCCATCACGCCACCCCCTCGGCGACGAGGAACGCCGCGAGCTTCTCGCCCGCATCCCCCTCGTCGGTGATCTTCACACCCGTCGCGCGCGGCGGCCGCTCGGCCACCGACAGCATGATGTACCGCGCGACGGCCGCATCCTCGGGGTCGACGCCGAGGGCGACGGCATCCAGGGTCTCGTACGGCTTCTTCTTCGCGGCCATGATCCCCTTGAACGTGGTGAACCGCCCCTCCGGCAGCGCCTCGGTGATCGAGACGACCGCCGGGAGCGCTGCTGACACCCGCATCGTCCCGGCATCGCTCACGCTGTCGCCGCTCACGGCATCCGGGGTCACGTCCAGGCGCGACAGTCCGGTCAAGTGCGCGACCCCGAGCAATTCGGCGACCATCGCGGGCAACACGCCTCCCCCGCCGTCGGTCGAGAGGTTGCCGGCGATGACGAGGTCGAAGCCGCTCCGGCGGATCGCCGCCGCCAGCACCTCGGCGGTGAGCAGCAGGTCGGCACCGCGCAGCGCGTCGTCGACGATGTGCACCGCCGACGTCGCACCCATGGCCAGCGCCTTGCGCACGGTCGCCGCGGCGGATGGGGGCGCCATCGTCAGCGCGACCACCTCGGTGCCGGGGGCGGTGTCGGCGTACGACAGCGCCGCCTCGACGGCGCGCTCGTCGATCTCGTCGAGCACGGGGGTGGAACCGGCGCGGTCGGTGAGTCCCGTCTCGAGGTCGAGCCGCCGCTCGCCCCAGGTGTCGGGAACTTCCTTAATCAGGACCGCGATCTTCATCGACGCGTCTCCTTCGGATCGGTGGGGGATGCCGTGGCCTCGGCGGCCAGCTCTCGGAACCATGTCCCGTTTCGGGCGGGGAGGACGGCTCGTCGTCCCACGTTTCGGGACATGCCCGGGGCGGAGGACCGGCGCCCGGCAAGGGACCGGCGCGACGCGAAGGACTGGCGCCCGGCGAACGACCACCGCAACGCGGAAGGCCGGCGCGAGGCGATGGACATGCCCCCGGCGAGGGACCGGCCAGGGGCGGTAGGCCGGCCTGGCGCGGGAAGCGCCGCGCCCACCCCACCCGCGCGGTACCGTGAAGCGCGAGGAGGACCGATGACCCGACGACTGCCGGTCGACCCGATCGCCGAGGCCAAACGCCAATGGCTCGCGCACGGGTGGGACGAGGCCGCCGACGGCATGACGGTCGTGACCTCGGTGATCCGGGCGCACCAGTTGCTCATGGCATCCATCGATCGGGCGCTCAAGCCGTTCGACCTGTCGTTCTCGCGCTTCGAGCTGCTGCGGCTGCTCGCCTTCACCCGCGAGGGACGGATGCCGATGGCCAGCGCCATCGCCCGCTTGCAGGTGCATCCGACGAGCGTGACGAACACGGTCGACCGCTTGACCCGCGACGGGCTCGCCGCGCGCGAGCCGCACCCGACGGACGGCCGCGCGGCGCTGCTCGCGCTCACGAACGCCGGTCGTGCCCGGGTGGATGAGGCGACCGTCGCCCTGAACGAGGTCTTCGCCGATCTGGGCCTCGCCGACGACGACGCGACGGAGCTCGTGCGCATCATCGCGCGGTTCCGCAAGGGTGCGGGCGACTTCGCCGATCCGGCGCCCGTGCCCGACCCGCTCTGAGCGCGGCACTCGCCCTCAGCGCGGCCCGCTTCCACGCCCCCGTGCAGCGGCGCGCCATCGGCCCGGGCTCCACCGCCCGCCCCGAGACCCCGCCGCGCGCCGTTCATCGGTGGGTGAACGACGGCGCGCGCTTCTCGCGGAACGCGGCCATCCCCTCCTTCTGATCGGCGGTGTCGAACAGGCCCGCGAAGGCCTGCCGCTCGAAGCGCAGCCCTTCGGCGAGCGAGGTCTCCAGCGCCGCGTCGAGCGCCGCCTTCGCGGCGTACAGGGCGGGCAGCGGCTTCTCGGCGATCGTCTGCGCGACGTTCTCGGCCTCGTCGAGGAGATCGGCTGCGGGCACGACCCGCGAGACGAGCCCGACCCGCTCGGCCTCGGCCGCGTCGATCATGCGGCCGGTGAGCACGAGCTCGGCGGCCTTGTAGTACCCGAGCGCGCGCACGAGGCGCTGCGTGCCGCCCATGCCCGGGATGACCCCGAGCTGCACCTCGGGCTGGCCGAACCGCGCCCGGTCGGAGGCGAGGATCACGTCGCACATGAGGGCGAGCTCGCACCCGCCGCCGAGGGCGTAGCCCGACACCGCTGCAACGACGGGCGTGCGCACGGCGGCGAAACGCGCCCATGCCCCGAAGTGGTCGGTCAAGACCATCTCGACGCTGGACTTGCCCTCCATCTCCTTGATGTCGGCTCCCGCCGCGAACGCCTTCTCGCTGCCGGTGACGACGATGGCACCGACGCCCTCGTCCGCGTCGAACGCCTCGGCCGCGGCGACGACCTCCCGCATCGTCGCCGTGTTCAGGGCGTTCAGCGCCTCGGGGCGATCGAGGGTGATCCAGCCCACGCGTCCGCGCTGCTCGACGCGGATGGTCTCGTACCCGGCATCCTGATTCATGTCACTCCCGTCGTTCCGATGCGCGGCAACCCCGCCTCGGCATGTTCGCACGCTGCCCCGACATTCCTCGAGGGGGTTCCGCGGCTCACGCAGTCAGGACGCTCCGGCCCACGATGAGGCGCATGATTTCGTTCGTGCCCTCGAGGATCTGATGAACACGCAGGTCGCGCACGACCTTCTCGATGCCGTAGTCCTGCAGGTAGCCGTAGCCGCCATGCAGCTGCAGCGCCTCGTTCGCCACGCGGAAGCCGACGTCGGTCGCGAAGCGCTTCGCCATGGCGCAGCGGGTCGCGGTCTCGGGCGCTTTCGCGTCGAGTGCGGCCGCCGCGTCGCGGACGAGCAGGCGCGCGGCCTCGAGGTCGGTTGCCATGTCGGCCACGGCGAAGACGACCGACTGCTTCTCGGCGAGCGCCTCGCCGAAGGTGAACCGCTCGTGCACGTACGCGATCGCTCGGTCCAAGGCCCAGCGCGCGCCGCCGATCGAGCACGTGGCGATGTTGAGGCGCCCACCGTTCAGGGCCGTCATCGCGATCGAGAACCCACGGCCTTCGCCGCCGAGGAGGTTCTCGGCGGGGACGCGCACCTCGTGCAGCACGACCTGCCGCGTGGGCTGGGCGTTCCAGCCCATCTTCTTCTCGTTCGGCCCGAACGACAGCCCATCGGCATCGGCGGGCACGAGGAAGGCGCTGATCCCCCGGGCGCCCGGCTCGCCCGTGCGCGCCATGACGACGTAGACGGATGCCTCGCCCGCCCCGGAGATGAACTGTTTGACGCCCGTGAGCACGTACGTGTCACCGTGGCGGATTGCCGAGGTCGTGATCGCCGCCGCGTCCGATCCGGCACCGGGCTCGGTGAGGCAGTACGCGCCGAGGTCGTCCATCGCGACGAGTCCGGGGAGCCAGCGCTCACGCTGCGCGGCGGTGCCGTATGCGTCGATCATCCACGCGACCATGTTGTGGATCGTGACGTAGGCCGTCACGGTGGGGTCGCCGTAGGCGAGCTCCTCGAAGATCGCGACGGCGTCGGCGCGCGAAAGGCCCGCGCCCCCGACGTCCTCGCGGACGTAGACCCCGCCGAGTCCCAGCTCACCGGCGCGACGGAGGACGTCGCGCGGGAAGTGCTTCGCGGCATCCCATTCGAGGCTGTGCGGGGCGAGCTCGGTCGCGGCGAAGTCGCGAACGGCGTCGAGGATGGCCTCGCGTTCGTCGGCCGACAGGGTGCTGGCGGCGCGAGCGTCGAGCGCGGGAGCAGGGGTGGTGTCCATGCGGCTCTCCTTCGTGAGCGACGGCGTCGTCGCTCTTCCAGATTACATGGACGTCCTATTACATGGCAGGTCTTGCGATTATTTCCGCGTCGACACCCTCGTCGCCATGAGCGTCCGAGCGCTACCCCGCTGCCACCCCGAACAGCGAGCCCACGAGATACGTCGCACCGAGCGCCAGCGCGCCGCCGATCACCGTGCGCAGGATCGACCGGCCGCGGCGGGCGCCGCCGATCCACGCCGCCACATACCCCGTGATGGCCAGCGCGACGAGCACCGCCGCGAACGTCAGGGGAACCCTCCCTGCCACCGGCGCCAAGAGGATCGTCGCGAGGGGCAGCAGCGCCCCGATCGTGAACGCCGCCGCCGACGCCAGGGCCGCGGTCCACGGACTCACCACGTCGTCGGCGTCGATGTTCAGCTCGACCGCCAGGTGGGCTTTGAGGGCGTCGGATGCCGTGAGCTCCGTCGCCACGCGGGTCGCGGTGTCGCGCGTGAGCCCCTGGGCCTCGTAGAGGCCGACGAGCTCGGAGAACTCGGCATCCGGGTCCTCCGCGAGCTCGCGCCGCTCCTTCTGGATCAGCGCCCGTTCGCTGTCGCGCTGGCTCGAGACCGAGACGTACTCGCCAAGCGCCATCGAGACCGCCCCGCCGACGAGCGCGGCGAGGCCCGCCACGAGCACTGGCCCGACCTCGCTCGTCGCGCCGGCCACGCCGACTACGACGGCGGCCGTTGAGACGATGCCGTCGTTCGCCCCCAGCACTCCCGCGCGCAGGCCGTTCAGGCGCTGGGCCAGGCCCTGGCGGTGCGGCTCGTCGGGATGGGCACCGTTCGCGCTCGTCATGGCGTCACCTTAGCTCGCGCCGCCGAGGCACGCGGAGCCCACGGGCACCCCACCCCAACGCGCGTTCTCCCCTCGTTCACGCCCCCGTCACCGACGCCGGAGACAATCGCCCCAGCGCCGCCCCCGCGGCATCCGTGCGTCGACCCGTCGGTGCACGCGTTCCCCTGCTCCCGAGGACACAGCCATGCCTTCGCCCTTCCTTCGCCGTTCCGTCGCGGTGACCGCGACGACGGCCGTCGTGTGCGCGCTCGCCCTGTCGAGCGTCACCGCGGCCTCTGCCGCGATCGTTCCCGATCCCGTCCGCGACTCCCCCGCCGACAGCGCGGTCAGTCTGCGGCCGATCGGCACCTACGAGACCGGCGTGTTCGACCAGTCGGCCGCCGAGATCGTGCACGCGTACAAGAACCGCCTGTTCGTCGTGAACGCGCAGGCCGGAGCCGTCGACGTGCTCGACAACAGCAACCCCGCGTCCCCCGCGAAGCTCTACGCCCTCACCGGTACCGGCGTCGCGAACTCCCTCGCGGTCCGTGCCGACGGTCTCGGTGTCATCGCCCTGGAGAGCACGGACAAGACCGCGCCCGGCCGCCTGGTGTTCTTCGACGCGGATGCCGCCCAGCCGACCATCCTCGGTGAGGTCACGGTCGGAGCGCTCCCCGACATGGTCACAATCTCCGCCGACGGCACGGTCGCGGTCGTCGCCAACGAGGGCGAGCCGGCCGACGACTTCACGAGCGACCCGGAGGGCTCCGTCGGCATCGTGGCTCTGCCCGCCGGCAAGAGCGCCCCCGCCCAGGACGCCGTGCGCACCGCCGGCTTCGCCGCCTTCGAGCAGGGCGGCACGAGGACCCTCGACCCCGCTGTCCGTGTCTTCGGCCCCGACGTCGCCGCGCCCGACCAGGGCGACACCCCGCTCGCGGCCAACCGCGTCAGCCGTAACCTCGAGCCCGAGTACATCGCCGTCGCCGGCGGCACGGCCTACGTCACGCTGCAGGAGGCGAACGCCCTCGCCATCGTCGACCTGGCTTCGGCCGAGGTCACCGGCATCCGGTCCCTGGGCGTCAAGGACTACGGCGTCGAGACGCTCGATGCGAGCGACCGTGACCCCAAGGGCGCGCCCACCTACAACGAGAAGACCTACCCGGGGCTGTTCGGCATGTATATGCCCGACGGCATCCAGGCCTACGAGGCGGACGGCGAGACCTACCTCGTCACCGCCAACGAGGGCGACGGTCGCGCCTGGGGCGAGTACACCGACACCGCGCGCGTGGGAGACCTCGGGGCGAAGGGGCTCGCGCCGGTGTGCGCCGACAGCCCGCTCGCGGGCTCGCTCGGCAACGCCGACCTCGGCCGCCTCAACATCGCGACCGACAGGGGGCTGAACGCCGACGGCACCTGCTACTCCGCGCTCTACACCTTCGGCGGCCGCGGCTTCTCGGTGTGGAACACCGCGGGCGAGCAGGTCTTCGACTCGGGCGCCGCTTTCGAGCGCATCACGCATGACGCGAACCCGGAGTTCTTCAACTCGAACCACTCCGCCTCGAACCTCGAGGGCCGCAGCGACGACAAGGGCCCCGAGCCCGAGAGCCTCGCGATCGGTGAGGTCGACGGACGCACGTACGCCTTCGTCGGACTGGAGCGCGTCGGCGGCATCGTGACCTTCGACATCACCGACCCGAGGAACGCGGCGTACGCCGAATACGTCAACAACCGCGACTTCTCCGTCTCGGTCGAAGACCAGCTGACCGGTGACGAGACGGCCGACCGCGAACTGCTGTCGAAGGCCGGCGACCTGGGCCCCGAGGGGGTCGACTTCATCCCCGCGGACGCCTCCCCCACCGGCCGCCCGCTCGTCGCCGTCGGCAACGAGGTGTCGGGCACCACGACGCTGTTCGCGGTGGAGAACCCCTCCGTGAAGAACATCGACATCCTCACGATCAACGACTTCCACGGCCGCCTGGAGGCGGGCTCGCAGGGCGAAGCCGGAGCCGCCGTGCTCGCCGGGGCCGTCAAGGCCAAGGAGGCGCAGAACCCGAACACGCTGTTCGTCTCGGCGGGTGACAACATCGGCGCCTCGACCTTCACCTCGCTCATCCAGGACGACTCCCCGACGATCGACACCCTCAAGGCGTCCGGCCTCGACGTCTCGGCCGTGGGCAACCACGAGTTCGACCGCGGCTTCGCCGACCTCACCGATCGCGTGCTCCCCGCATACGGGGGCGGCCAGTTCGGTCTCGGCGCGAACGTGTACAAGAAGGGCACCACGGAGCCGGCGCTCGACGAGTACGCGGTGAAGGACGTCGACGGCGTTCGCGTCGCCTTCATCGGCACCGTCACGCCCGACACCGCCACGATGGTCGACCCCGCCGGCATCGCCGGCCTGGAATTCGGCGACCAGCTCGATGCCGCGAACCGCGTCGCCGACGAGATCGCGAAGAACGACCTCGCCGACGTCATCGTGCTGCTGACGCACTCGGGGGCCTCGACCTCGAACGACTGCGCCGCCGTGGCGGCCGACCAGGACGGCTTCGGCAAGCTCGCGGTCAACGCGTCGCCCGAGATCGACGCGATCGTCTCCGCGCACACGCACCAGACCTACGCGTGCGACCTGCCGGTAGCCGGCACCGACCGCACCCGCCCGGTGATCCAGGCGTCCGAGTACGGCAAGGCCATGGGTCAGCTGACGCTGGCGTGGGACGAGCGCACCGACTCCCTGGCATCCATCTCCGCAACCACGTTCCCGCTGGCAAAGGCCTTCGCTCCGGATGCCACGATCGCGGCGAAGGTCGCGGGCTACGTCGCGCAGGCCGACGTCATCGGCGCGAAGCCGGTGGGCCGGATCAGCGCCGACATCCTGCGCGGGGGCAGCCCCTCGGGCAGTGACCGCGGCGTGGAGTCGTCGATGGGCAACGGGGTCGCGGACGTCTACCTCTGGGCGACGTCGCAGGACCCGACCTACGCGGGGAGGAAGGCGCAGATCGCGCTCATGAACCCGGGCGGCCTCCGCGCCGACCTGCTCACGGGCGGCGACGGGGTGATCACCTTCAAGGAGGCGGCCCTCGTCCAGCCCTTCGCCAACACCCTCGTGACCGTGACGCTGACGGGCGCGCAGCTGCGCGGCATCCTGAACGAGCAGTGGAAGGCGACGGGCGATCGCCCGAAGCTCCACCTCGGTGTGTCGAACGGCTTCTCGTACACCTACACGCAAGACCCGTCGAACCCGCGCGTGGGCGCGGTCGTGGCGATGACCTACCAGGGCCGGACAATCACCGACACCGACACGTTCACGGTCGTGACGAACTCGTTCCTCGCGAACGGCGGCGACGGCTTCGCGACCTTCGCGGCGGGCACCGACCGCACCGACACCGGGAAGATCGACCTCGACGCGACGCTGTCGTACTTCGAGGCGACGCCGGTGGTCGACCCGGCACCGCTGGGCCGCGCCGCGCTGATCTCGGGGATGACGCCGAGCGAGAACCCGGGGCAGCAGCCGAGCGCACAGCCGGGAACGGATGCCGCGCAGCCGGGCGCCCGCCCCAGTCGGAGCCTCGCGACCACCGGTGCCGAGGCGCCGTGGGGCATCGCGCTCGCGGGTGTCTTCCTCGTGGTGGCCGGCGGTCTCGCCTTCGCTCTGCGGCGGCGTCGCACCGTCTGACGCTCGTCCGAACGGCCCTCACCCTCGCGGGTGGGGGCCGTTCCGCGTTCCTCGTGTCGTACCGCGGAGTTCTCCGCCGGCACGCCGGGACTCACCCGCGGAGACGGCGGGGTGCCCGCGACCTCCGCGCGAGGGCGCCGGTCAGGCCGACCGGAGAGTGACCCGGGATCCGGATGCCGCGGCGGCGACGTCCCACACGTGACCGGACCCACGAACGGTGTAGGCACCCGACGAGACGATCACGGCCGCGTGCTCGTCGATCGCGACGCCCTCGGCGACCAGCCCCGCGTCGACGGCGGCGATGAGGCGCGAGACCGTTCCCCACTGCGCGGCGTGCACGTCGACCGCGAAGGGAACGAGGCCGAGCCCGTCGCGGACCTCGAGCTCGTCGAGCTCTTCGGCTGCATCCTCGGATGCCACCTCCACACCGTGCAACAGGTATCCGCCCACCAGCGCCCGCTGCGGGGCGATGGCCGAGCCGGCCGAGAAGCCGGCATACGGCATCCCGTCCTCGACCCGCGCGCGGAGCGCGGCCGCGATGTCCGCGAACGCGTCCTGATACACCGGGGTCAGTCCCCCGCCGACGAAGACGGCGTCGGCGTCGATCGCCGCGGGGGTGAAAGTCTCACCCTCGACGATCGCCTCCACCCGGATTTCCTGCGCGCCCGCGGCCTCGAGGACACCGCGGAAACGCGCGACCGAGGCCTCGTCGTCGGCCTCGAGCACGAGCAGCAGCGCGAAGACTGGCGTGCGGCCCTCCGCCCTCTCGCGGGCTTCCGCGACGAACGGTTCCAGCAGCGCGCCGCAGCGGGCGACGTCACGGCCGCCGCCGAGGAGATGGATGCTCATGCGCTCAGTATCGCGGGCGCTCGCCTACCCTGAGCCCTATGAGCTCGACACGGACCGCACAGCGCCCGGCCACCGCGCGACGCCGCTCACCGGGGGCGATGTTCTGGGTGCTCAGCACGCTCGGGGTGGTGGTGGCGGTCGTGGCCTGGGTGTGGTTCGGCATGGCCTTTTTGGAGGAGATGACCGAGCAACCGAAGGCAGTGGCCGCGGGCACGACCATGGCCGGCTTCGGGTTCGAGTTCGGTACCGTCCCCCTGCTCGTGGCGCACGCCGTCGGCATCGTCGCGCTCGGGCTGACGGTGTTCCCGCGGCAACCGCGCACCGGCCGCGCCTGGGGGTACGCCCTCGTGAGCGTCGCCGTCGCCTCGCTCATCGGCATAATCGCCGCGCAAGTACTGTTCGGCGGCCGGCTCTTCCTCATGGGGGCCGGCGCCGCGGACGTCTTCGTCCCCTGACGAGGGCCCGCCGTGTCGGCGGGTGAGTCGAGGCGGGTGTGACGCCGCGGCAAGGGTCAGCGTTCGTCGGTCGCCTCGTTCGGCTCGACGTCCTCCGTGGATGCTTCATTCAGCTCAACATCCTCCGTGGGTGCCTCTTCAAGCCCGTCGTCCTGCGGTCCAGCGTTCTCGTCCTTGAAGATCGAATTGTCCATCCAACCGTTTGAGAGGCCGGCCCATGTGGCGGCCCCGGCACCGAAAACGCCGCCCAGAGCCCACAGCGGGTGCAGGGCAGCGAGCATGCTCGACAGGACTGTCAGGGACGCGAACACCGGGCGTGCAAGGTCCTTCCACTTCGTCGGCGCGTCGGGGTCGCGTCGCATGAATGCCACGACTGCGGCGACGGTGAGAAACGTCGCCATAGGGAAGAGGATCTTCGGCACGAAGGCGAGGTCCTCCGCGTTCGGTGCGAAAAGCACCCCCACCGCACCCGCAGCCGACGCCACCCCCAGGGCGGCATAGAACCCAGCCCATCCGATCGCGGCGGGCTTCGAGAGAGGTCTGCTCTTCATGGTGCGTTCGCTTTCGTTAGCCGTCGGTTAGCGGGCGAGGCCGCCGTAGTCGCGTTCCTGGCCCGTTTCGGCGCGTGCTTGCGTGCCCTGGGTAGACGACCAACCGGCGGGGTAACGGCTTCGCGCGGGTACTTGGCGTTACCATTGTCAGCGAGGACGCGCCCGTTCACTTCTTGGTCGGGCACAGACCCTTTGAGCGATGACGCGGAAGCCTCTCGGCGCTCTGCTCTGTCGCAAGTCACTTCGCCTTCGTGCCCGGTCGCTACGGGTCTGGTGTGCCGCCTGCTGCGCCTCTCCGTTGGCCCCATCGGCGGTCGCAGAGTCATCCGTCGACGCTGGGGCTCCTGGGTGGCCTCCTTAGCGTCGCGGTCGCGCCGCTCCGCGTTGCTGAGCAGCATCTGGCTCGCAGTCAGATCCTCGCCGGCGCGGCGTCGTTCCTTGGCCTCTTGGGCGCGGTCGCGTTCGGCTTGCTCGAGCGCGGCGGCGAGGGCGCGGGGGTCACGCCGGGGTTGTCGACATTCGTCGCCACCATCAGGCAGATCCATGGGCCTGCCCCACGCGTGTCAGCAAGTCTCCCGAGTTATCGACTCCGCGCAGGCGGTCGCGTCGATCCCTAGGTTCACCCCAAGTCTCAGCACGGCGGAAACACCGAAGTGTTCGTCAGCGACAAAGCCGACAGGCTCAAGGCCACACCGCTCGCCACCGGGAGCCCAACCGTCGTGCCGAAGAACAGCCCCGACACGCCGCCGCGGGGCGGCAGAACCGGTGAAACGCGCCCCCCGCCGCGGGACGCGACACCCGGGCGAACCGATGTCGTCAGTACCGCCGCAGCAGCGCCGCCAGCGCCTGGCCGCCGCCGATGCACATCGTCACGACCGCGTACTCGAGGTCTCGGCGCTGCAGGTCGAGGGCCGCGCGCACGGTCAGGATCGCGCCCGTCGCCCCGACGGGATGCCCCAGCGCGATCGCGCCGCCGTACGGGTTGACCTTCTCGGGGTCCAGGCCCGCATCGCGGATCACCGCGACCGCTTGCGCGGCGAAGGCCTCGTTCAGCTCGATCACGTCGACGTCGGCCGGGCTGAGCCCCGTGCGTTCCCACAGACGCTGCAGGGCGAGAACCGGCGCGTACCCCATGATCTCGGGGTCGACGCCGGCGGTCGTCACGGCCTCGAGCGTCGCGAGGCCGGTCAGGCCGCGATCGCGGACATCATCTTCGCGCAGCAGCACGGTCGCGGCGGCACCGTCGTTGATGCCCGAGGAGTTCCCGGCCGTGACCGATCCGTCCCGCTCGAACGCGGGGCGCAGGCCCGCCAACGCCTCGAGGGTCGTGCCCGGCCGCGGGTGCTCGTCGACAGACACCTCGACCGGCCGCTTGCCGCCGGTGGTCACGGGCACGATCTCTTCCGCGAAGACCGCGCGCGCGGCATCCGTCGACGCCCGTCGCTGGCTCTCGAGCGCGAAGGCGTCCTGCTCCTCGCGCGAGACGGAGTATCGAGATGCCACGAGCTCGGCCGTCGTGCCCATGTGCCGGCCGCTGAACGGGTCGGTGAGGATTGCGAGCGTGCCGTCGAGCAGCGTGCGATCGCCGAGACGGCTGTTGCCGCGGGCGCCGTAGTCGAGGAAGGGCGTGCGCGACATGCTCTCATCGCCTCCCGCGACGGCGACGTCGATACCGCCCCAGCGGAGCTCTTGCGCGGCCGACCAGATCGCCTGCAGCCCCGAGCCGCACAGCCGGTTCACCGTGAAGGCGGGCACACGGGTGGGAAGACCCGCGGCGAGCGCGACGCGGCGCGCGTTGTAGGCATCCGGTCCGTTCTGGGCGATGCAGCCCATGACGACCTCATCGACGTCCGTCGCCGCGACTCCCGCTCGCCGCAGGGCCTCGGTGACGGCGACGGCACCGAGTTCGTGCGCGTCGACGCCGGACAGCGCTCCGCCGAAGGATCCGATGGGCGTGCGTGCGCCCGAGACGATGACGATGCGCGGTTCTGACACGTGTGCACAGTACGGGACACCGGCGACCCGATCCAGGGGTCGCCCGATCGGGTCTGGTGCGCCCGGCACGCCCGCTGCCACACTGATCGCATGCTTGTCACGACAATGAATGACGTCCCTGGCCGCCAGATCGTCGAGGTCTTCGGCGAGGTCACCGGCCTCACCGTTCGCGCCCGCAACATCGGAGTGCAGTTCGGCGCCGGCCTCAAGTCCATCTTCGGCGGAGAGCTGCAGGGCCTCACCCAGCAGCTGCAGGAGAGCCGCGATGAGGCCAAGCAGCGCCTCATCGAGCAGGCCCAGGCGCTCGGCGCCGACGCGGTGATCGCGATGCGCTTCGACACGAGCGAGGTGGCGCAGAACTTCCAGGAGGTCGTCGCCTACGGCACCGCGGTGAAGCTCGGCTGACCACCCCGCCGAATAGCCGCGTGAGTCAGCCCCAGGACTCCAGGGCCGTGGGGATGGATGCCAGCGACGCCAGCGCCGCGTCACGGTCGGCGCGGGCGAGAGTCAGCCCCGCCACCACGAGCGAGGCGCAGACCGCGGCGAGCGCGTCGACGGCGTCCGGAGTGAGGTCGGGGCGACGGTCGGCGACGGCCGCGCGGATCGCGCCGCGCATCTCTGCCGCGTAGTCCGACACGAGGGTGCGCACCTCGGCGTCGTCGCTCGCGAGCGGCGACGATCCCGCGTTCAGCAGCAGGCAGCCGAGGCGGGCCCGCGGGGTGTCCGCGGCGATGGCGTCGCTCATCTCCTCGACGTACGCCTCGAGCGCGCCGGGGTCTCCCCCACCCAGCGGACGCAGGCGCGTGCGCACGACGTCGTCGAGGTAGGCGGCGAGCACCGCATCGAACAGGCCGCGCTTACTGCCGAAGGCGTTGTAGATGCTCGAACGCGTGAGCCCGGTGGCCTCTTCGAGCTCGGTGATCCCCGCCTCGGCGTATCCGCGTCGCCAGAACACGTCGCGCGCGGCGTCGACGACGGCGGAGCGCTCGAAGCTCGGCATCCTGCCCATGATCTCTCCCTCGCGAGGTGACTGCGCCCGTCGAAGCCAGCGCTCCGGCCCTTCGACAAGCTCAGAGCCCTCCGGTTGCGTACTGAAGCTCGAGGTCTATATTAGACCGGTCGTTACAAAACAACCGCAGGAGGCACCATGCGCGCGATCATCCACCACGAATTCGGCGAACCGGCCGACGTCCTCGCCGTCGAAGAGGTCGAGACGCCCACCCCCGGCCCGGGCGAGGTGCGGCTTCGCGTCACGCTCTCCCCCATCCACAACCACGACCTGTGGACCATCCGCGGCACCTACGGCTTCAAGCCGGAACTGCCCGCCCGCGCCGGCACCGAAGCGGTCGGCGTCGTGGATGCCGTCGGCGAGGGCGTCTCGCTCGAGATCGGGCAGCGCGTGGCCACCGCCGGCACCTTCGGCGTGTGGGCCGAGTACGTGATCGCCCCCGCCGCGGGACTCATCCCCGTCCCCGACGCCCTTCCCGACGAGGTCGCCGCGCAGCTGGTCGCCATGCCGTTCAGCGCCATCAGCCTGCTGCACTCGCTCGACCTGAAGCCGGGCGACTGGATCGTGCAGAACACCGCCAACGGCGCCGTCGGGCGCATGGTCGCGCAGATCGCCAAGGCCCGCGGCATCCATGTCATCGGTCTCGTCCGCCGCCAAAGCGCCGTCGCGGAGCTCGCCAAGCAGGGCATCGACAACGTCGTGTCGACGGATGCCGATGACTGGCGCGACAAGGCCCTCGCCCTCGCCGACGGAGCGCGCATCGTCGCGGGCGTCGACTCGGTCGGCGGTCCGGCCGCGGGGCAGGTGCTGTCGCTCCTCAGCGAGAACGGCACGCTCGTGATCTTCGGCTCGATGGACGCGGGAAAGCTGGAGCTCGGCGCCGGCGACATCATCTTCCGCCAGGCCACCGTGAAGGGCTTCTGGGGCAGCGTCGTCAGCAAGACCATGGATGCCGACACCCGCGGCGCCCTGTTCGCCGAGCTGTCGCGCTACCTCGCCGACGGCACCGTGACGCTCCCGGTCGCCGCGACCTTCGGCCTCGACGACGTGCGCGAGGCGATGGTCGCGAGCGACTCGCCCCGCGTCGGCAAGGTGCTACTGCGGCCGTGAGGTGACCCGGCGGGGCCGCTGCTCCGCGTGAAAGTCCTGAGAAATCACCGCCGCCCACCCCTCCCTCCGCGTGATCACGCGGCCGAAGGGGTGGGCGCCCGCGGTTTCTCAGGAGTTTCGCCCGCCCCCGCGCGCGCAGCGCGCGCGGCGCGCGGGGCGTCAGCGCCCGGGCAGAGCGTCGAGGGCGGCGGCGAGCGCGTCCAGCGCGGGACGCTGCCCCTTCACGAGCGCGTCGCGCGCGGCATCCAGTCCCATCCATTCCGCGCGATCGACCTCGGGGAACGACGCGCGTTTGCCCGAACGCGGCGGCCACTCCATCTCGAACTCGCCGAACACGAAGGCGGATGCCGAGAACCCGGCGCCGTCGCCCGCGAACACCACGACCTTCTTGCCCGACGTGTACGGGAAGGTACCGAGCTCGGCCCACTCCACCTCGGGCGGCTCGACGCCGAGCTCCTCACGGAACTCGCGCCGGGCGGCATCCAGGGCTCCCTCGGTGTCGGGGTCGTACTCGCCTTTCGGGATCGACCAGGCACCGGCGTCCTTCTTCGCCCAGAACGGTCCGCCCATGTGCGCGACGAGCACCTCGGGCGCGGGCCTCAGCCGGTACAGCAGCAGGCCCGCGCTCCAGACGGTCACGACGCGGTCGCCGGCATGCGTCCTGCCTCGTCGGCGATGATGTCGGCGCGTTTGCGGAAGGTGCGCGCCGTGACGCGGTCCAGGGCGATCTGCCCGCGCATCTTCTCGGCCCGCTCGTACAGCGAGGGCCCCCCGAAGCCGGTCAGGACCTTCACGAGCACGGGAAGCAACTCGATCATGAAGAACAGCGCCGCGATGAGATAGTGCGCCCAGCGCAGGGAGGGCTCGCGCTCCGACAGGCGTTCGAGCGCGGTGATCTGGCTCAGCAGACCCACCGCCCCCGCGTTGCCGTCGGCGACGGAGGCCGCGCGCTGGTTGTACGCGGCCAGAGCGGCCTCGTACTGCGTGCGGGCGGCGGGGAGCTGATCCTGGGCCTGCTGCTTGTTCTGCTCGGCGGAGGATGCCGCGGCCTCGGTACCCGCGGCGTTGGCGGCGGCGAGCGCGCTCTGGGCCTGGGCGAGCTGCGCCGAGAGCGAGTCGTAGGCCGACTGCGCCTGGGCGAGCTGAGCTTGGGCGGCGTCGGAGCTCGCGCCGTTGCCCGCGATACCCGTGCAGCCCGGGACCGTGCCCGCTCCCTGGCCCGTCAACTCGCACTGGTACACCGCGCGGGCCTGATCGATCACGGTCTGCTGAGCGGCGAGCTGCTGCGTGAGCTGATCGACAGTCTGCTGGGCCGCGGCGGACTCGGCGGACGTCGACGACGTCCCGGCCACGATTCCCGTCGCCGCCTGGTTCTCCAGCGCCGAGACCTGTGCGCTCGCAGCATCGAGGGCCTGCTTCTCGGGGCCGTTGGTCACGGCATCCTGATCCGTCAACGCCTGGGTCACGTTGGTGGAATTCACCTCGCGGGCGATGTCGTTCTGGAACACCTGTAGCACCAGCGGCTCGGCGACGACGACACCGATGAGCGCGGCGAGGATGATGCGGGGAAACGCGAGGCCCAGGAGCCGGAAGACGTTCTTGGTCGACCGCATCGTCGAGGTGAGGAAGCGGTCGAGGTTGAAGATGATGAGGCCCCACACCAGCGCCAGGGGGATGGCCAGGAAGATGCTGACGCGCACGCCGGTGAGCAGGGCGAACATCATCGACAGCGCCGAGACGAGGGCGGTTCCGGCGAGCACGAGGAACATCTGTACGAAGCGCGGCACCTCTTCGGGCACCTCGTTCAGCACGTCGTTGTCGGCACCGCCCAGGACCGCCATGCGGCGCACCAGCGAGAGGCGGGGGCGGCGCGGATCGTGTCGCCGCAGCCGCGGCTGACGGGGGACGGATGCCTCAGGCGCGGGCAGCACCACGGGCGGCGCGGGCGCGTCCTCGAGGGAAGCGGCGTCGGCGTCCTCCGCAGTGCGAGGCTCGGCGGTCTCGGCGGTCTCGCGGGTTTCGGCGGTCTCGCCATCAAGCGGGAGCGTCTCGTCGCGACCGATCGGCAGGGTCTCGTCACGGTCGAGCGAGGCGGTGTCATCCTCGAGGAACGGATCGCGCGGTTCGCCGTCGGAGGGCGGGGCACCCCACGCCTCAGCGGAATGATCCTGCGGTGCGGCTTCGGACTTCGCCGCGTTCTGGGCGGCGAGGATGTCGTCGAGATACTGCTCGCGTTCCTCGTCCGTCGTGAACTCGATACGGCCGTCGGAGCCGAAGCGGCCGGGCCGGTGAGCGGAAAAGGACATTCGCACAGGGTACGACGCGTTCCCTGCCGGACCCTGTGCGCGGCCTGAGGCGCAGCCGAGGGCGCCCGGGGCCGGCCGCGGGCGGCCCCGCTCGCCGAGATCACACGATCCGCGCGAGCTGACACGCGAGTGACGCGAATAGCGCGTGATCTCGGCCGGATCGTGTGATCTCGCGGGCTGTCTCGGCGCGCCACGGGCGCGCCGCCGCGGGACACCGCCGCACACCGCCGGACACGCGAAAGCGGGTCGGGCGCGAACGCCCGACCCGCTCCGCGCACGCCTCACACCAGGCGCTGCTTCGGCGACACCTCGTACGTGTTCTCGGGGTCGGAGAACACCGCGTCGCCGAGCGCCTCGTCGATCGCGGCGAGAGTGCCGGCATCCAGGGTCACGCCCGACGCCTTCACCGTGTCGGCGAGCTGCTCGGGGCGCGAGGCGCCCACGAGGGCTGCAGCGATGTTCGGGTTCTGCAACACCCACGCGATCGCGAGCTGCGGCAGACCGAGCCCGGCCTCGTCGGCGATGGGCTTGAGCCGCTGCACGGCCTCGAGCACGTCGTCGCGCAGGAACCGCTTGATGAACGTGGCGCCGCTCTTCTCGTCGGTCGCGCGCGAGCCCTCGGGCACGGGCTGCCCCGGCAGGTACTTGCCGCTGAGCACGCCCTGCGCCATCGGCGACCAGACGATCTGCGAGATGCCGAGCTCCTCACTGGTCGGCACGACCTTGCCCTCGATCACGCGCCACAGCATGGAGTACTGCGGCTGGTTGGAGATGAGCTGGATGCCGAGCTGCGTGGCGAGCGCGTGGCCCTCGCGCAGCTGCTCGGCGGTCCACTCCGACACACCGATGTAGAGCGCCTTGCCCTGCCGCACGACGTCGGCGAAGGCCTGGAACGTCTCTTCGAGCGGGGTCTCGTAATCGAAACGGTGCGCCTGGTAGAGGTCGACGTAGTCGGTGCCGAGGCGCTTCAGCGAGCCGTTGATGGAGTCCATGATGTGCTTGCGGCTGAGCCCGGTGTCGTTCGGACCCTTGGGACCGGTGGGGAAGTACACCTTCGTGAAGATCTCGAGCGACTCGCGACGCTGGCCCTCGAGGGCCTTGCCGAGAACCGTCTCCGCCGCCGTGTTGGCGTACGTGTCGGCGGTGTCGAACGTCGTGATCCCGGCGTCGAGCGCGGCGTGCACCGTCGCGATCGCGGCGTCGTCACCGACCTGCGAGCCGTGGGTCACCCAGTTGCCGAGGGTGATCTCCGAGATCTTGAATCCACTGTTTCCGAGGTAGCGATAACCGACCATTCCTCCACGCTAGACCCGGCCACCGACACCGGGGCGCGGCATCCGGGTTCGCTTTCTGCCAGGCTCATCCCGAGCGCGCCGGTCGGCGTCGCACCGAGGGAGGACCCAGAGATGACCCACCGACCCGACGACGAACTGACGCCCGTCTTCGACCGCGCCGGAGAGGCCACGCGCCGCCCCCGCGACCGCTTCCCGCGCACCCCGGAGCTGCCCGAGACGGCGTACCAGATCGTGCACGACGAGATGATGCTCGACGGCAACGCGCGCATGAACCTCGCCACCTTCGTCGGCACGTGGATGGACGAGCACGCCGACCGGCTCTACGCCGACGCGTACGACAAGAACATGATCGACAAGGACGAGTACCCGCGTACCGCCGAGATCGAGCGGACGTGCTGGCGCATGCTCGCCGACCTCTGGCACGCGCCCTCGGTCGAGGGCGCCGCCGGCACCTCGACGATCGGCTCGTCGGAGGCGTGCATGCTCGGCGGGCTCGCCCTCAAGCGCCGCTGGCAGCACGCGCGCCGCGCCGCCGGGACCTCGACCGAGAAGCCCAACCTCGTCATGAGCAGTGCCGTGCAGGTGTGCTGGGAGAAGTTCTGCAACTACTGGGACGTCGAGGCGCGCTACGTCCCCGTCACCGACGAGCACCCCGTGTTCGACGGCCACGACCTCGCCGCCTACGTCGACGAGAACACGATCGGCGTCGTCGCCATCCTCGGGGTGACCTACACGGGGGCGTACGAGCCCGTGGCATCCATCTCCCAGGCTCTGGATGCCATCGAGCAGGCGACCGGCCTCGACATCGCGATCCACGTCGACGGCGCCTCGGGCGCGATGGTCGCGCCGTTCCTGCGGCCCGAGCTGGAGTGGGACTTCCGGCTGGAGCGCGTGCACTCGATCTCGACGTCGGGGCACAAGTACGGCGGCGTGTACCCGGGCGTGGGGTGGATCGTCTGGCGTGAGGAGAAGCGGCTGCCCGAAGACCTGGTGTTCCGCGTCAGCTACCTCGGCGGCGACATGCCCACGTTCGCGCTGAACTTCTCGCGCCCCGGGGCCCAGGTGTTGCTGCAGTTCTACCTGTTCCTACGCCTCGGCTTCGAGGGGTACGCCACCGTGCAGCGGGGTCTGCAGAAGGTCGCACTGCACCTGTCGCACGGCATCGGGGCGATGGGTCCGTTCGAGCTGATCAGCGACGGCAGCGACCTGCCGGTGTTCGCGTGGCGCATGCGCCCGGGCTACACCGAGAACTGGAACCTGTACCACCTCTCCGACCGGCTGCGCATGCACGGCTGGCTCGTACCCGCGTACCCCCTGCCCGACGACATGTCCGACCGCACGGTGCAGCGGATCGTGGTCCGCGCCGGGCTGAGCCTCGACATGGCCGATGGCCTGCTCGACGACATCCGCACCGAGGTCGCGTACCTCGACAAGCTGCAGTCACCGATGCCGGTCGAGGGGACGGGCCCGGGGTTTCACCACTGAGCCGTCGCGGCTCCCCTCGCTGACGTCGGGCGTACGTACGCGCCGCGCGGCCGTCGGCGTACGCATGGCCGAAGTCACGGGGTGCGGGCGCGGCGGGCGCGCGCGAGCCCCGGCTCGTCTAAAGGATGCCGAGCTCCATCGCGCGCGTCACGGCGCGGGTGCGGTCGGCGACGTCGAGCTTCGCGAAGGCCTTCAGCAGGTGCGTCTTCACCGTGGCCTCGCCCAGGTGCAGGCGCAGCCCGATCTCGCGGTTGCTCAGCCCCTGCGCGACGTGGCCGAGCACCTCGACCTCGCGCGGTGTGAGAAGCGGCGTCGACGCCGGACGCCCCGCGTGCGCGACGAGCACCCGCGCCACGCTCGGCGCGAGCGCGACCTCCCCGGCGGCCACGGCGCGGATGCCGGCGAGCAGCTCGGCTTCGGGCGCGGCCTTCAGCAGGTATCCGGACGCCCCCGCCGCGACCGCGCGCACGATGACGTCATCGCTCTCGTACGTCGTCAGCACGATGACGCGCGTCTCCGGCACCGCCTCGCGCAGCAGCGCGGTCGCCTCGTCGCCGTCGCGGCGTGGCATCCGCATGTCCATCAGCACGACGTCGGGTCGCTCGCGCTCGACGACGACCACCGCCTCGACGCCGTCGGCGGCGACGCCGACCACGGTCATGTCGTCGGTGGCATCCAGGATGCCGACGAGCCCGGCCCGCACGATCGGGTGATCGTCCGCGATGACGACGCGGATCATGCGCGCACCGTCTCTCGCGGGACGCGCGCGGTCACCACGACCGCGCCGGGGGTGCCGTCGACGTGGAGGTGACCGCCGAGATGCGCCAGGCGCGCCCGCAGCCCGTCGAGACCGAAGCCGTCGGCCCGGGCGCCGGGGTCGAAGCCCGCGCCGTCGTCGCCGACGCGGAGCTCCACGGCATCCGCCGTCTCGGCGAGGACCACCTGAAGCCGTCGGGCACCGGAATGACGCCGTGCGTTCGACAGACCCTCCTGTGCGCAACGGAGCAGCGCGACCTCGCTCTCGCGGTCGAGACCCGTGACGGCGTCGACCCGCGAGACGATCTCGAGGTCCGACTCGCGCGAGATGCGCTGCACCAGCACCTCCAGCGCGGCGGCGAGTCCCTCTCCGTGCGACACCGGCGCGCCGCCCGCGACGAGCGTGCGTGTCTCGGTGAGCGCCTGGCGCGCGGCCTCCTCCATCAGCGCGAGGGTGGCATCCGACGGCGTTCCCCCGGCGAGTTCGCGGCGAGCGCGTTGGGCGAGAAGAACGGTACCCGCGAGGGTCTGCGCGATCGTGTCGTGCAGCTCACCGGCCAGGCGCTCCCGTTCGGCGACCACGCCCGCGTCGCGGTGCAGGGCGGCCAGCTCGTCCTGCGCGGCGGTCAGCCGGTCGAGCAGCTCCTGCGTCTCGGCGACGTGACGGTGCACGGCGGTGAACCACAGACCGAGACCGACGTTGCCGGCGAACGACATCGCCTGGACGAGCGCAGCTTGACCCCACTCGCCGGCGTCGCCGCCCCCGGCCAGGGCGATCAGGACGAGCAGCGTCGACACCGCTGTCCACGCGATGGCGGTGCGCGGCCGCGACGAGATGACCCAGAGCAGCGGGTATGAGGCGAACTGCAGCGCCGCCACCCACGGCACCGACACCACCGCGGCCGGCAGCAGCACGAGGGTCGACACCCCCACGAGGGTGGCGCGCACCGGGGATCCCTCGTCGGCGAGCAGGTGCGGCAATGCCGTCAGCACGATCGCGATGTGCGCCGCGACGGCGGCGAGGGCCACCGCGGCCGAGGCCCACGAGACCGCGCCGAGAACGGCCGTGACCAGGACGATCCCCACCCCGACGACACCCGCCGCCCCGTAGGCGAGCAACCATCCGCGGAGCTCCGAGGCCGCGGCATCCCTCCCCCCGCTTCGAGGAATGCTCGCTGCACCAGAGAACGCGGGTTGCGAGCGTTCCCGGATGCCGCGCGCGTTTCTCGCGACGGATGCCGGCGCCTCGCCGGACCCGCGCGCCATTACGCGTCCTTCCGGATCCAGCGGAACGTCAACCGCACCACGGCCAGCCCGACGACCAGCCACAGCCCCGTCACGAGCAGGATCAGTGGGTGGTCCCACGACCCCGAGGGCTCTGCGGCGGCGAAACCGTCCGGCAGGAACACCGAGCGGAAGCCCTGCGCGAGCCACTTCAGCGGGAAGACGCTCGCCACGTTCTGCAGCCATTCCGGGAGCGCGGCGAAGTTGATGTAGACGCCCGAGATGAACTGCAGCAGCAGCACGATCGGGATGACGACACCGGTGGCGCTGCGACCGGTGCGCGGCACCGCCGACAGGCCGATGCCGAGGATCGCGCACGTGGTGACGCCGAGCACGAACACCCACGCGAAGGTGAGCCAACGCTCGGGCTCCGTCGGCAGCGGCACCCCGAAGAACACCGCGGCGACGACGATGAGCAGCACCGACTGCAGGAAGCCGGTCACCAGCACTTGTCCGAGCTTGCCGATGAAGTACGACACGGGGCTGAGGGGCGTGCCGCCGAGGCGCTTGAGCGTGCCGTCACTGCGCTCCATCGCGATGTCGATCGACATGTTCTGCAGGCCCGACAGCAGCACGCCGGCGGCGAGCATCGCGGGGAGGTAAAACTGCGCGGCATCCACTTCTTCCCCGGGAGGGCCGAAGGTCTGCGCGTCGAAGGCGACGGCGAAGATCAGCAGGATCATCACGGGGAACAGGAACGTGAAGAACACCGAGTCGCCCTGACGGAAGTACGAGCGCACCTCGAAGGCGATGCGCGCGGCACCGAGGCGCAGCACGCGGCTCACGCGGCACCTCCCGCGGCGGCCGTGCGGCGCTCGTCGGCACCGAGGAACGACAGGTACACGTCTTCGAGGCTCGGGCGCACGACCTCGAGTCGCTCGGGCTCGCCGCCGCGGGCGTACAGGGCGGCGACGAACGCGCCGGGGTCGTCGGTGCGCTCCTCGCGCACCGCGCCGCCCTCCCGCCACCGCACCAGGGGCACGCGAGCGTCCGCACCCCCGAGGTCGTCGATCGGACCCACGGATGCCACGCCCCCGGCCACCAGGATCGCCGCGCGCTCCGCCAGTTCGGCGGCCTCGTCGAGATAGTGGGTGGTCAGCAGGATCGTCGTGCCCTCGGCCTGCAACCCCCGGATCAGGTCCCAGAACTGCCGCCGCACCTCGGGGTCGAAGCCCGTGGTCGGTTCGTCGAGGAACAGCAGCTCGGGTCGGCCGATGATCCCCAGTGCGACGTCGACGCGACGACGCTGCCCGCCCGAGAGCTTGCGGACGCTCACTCGCGCCTTGTCGCTCAGGCCGACCGCCGCGATCACCTCGTCGACATCGCGCGGGCGCGGGTAGAACGACGCGAAGTGCGCGAGCAGCTCCCGCACGGTCGCCGTCGGCGCCTCGCCGGTGTTCTGCAGCACGATTCCGAGGCGCGCCTTCCAGTCGAGGCCCCCGCGGTGTGGGTCGAAGCCGAGCACGCTCACCTCGCCGCCGGTGCGGTCGCGGTAGCCCTCGAGGATCTCGATGACGGTGCTCTTGCCCGCGCCGTTGGGCCCGAGCAGGGCGAACGTCTCGCCACGGCCGATGTCGAAACTCACCCCGCGCAGGGCCTCGAGACCCCCGCGGTAGGTCTTGCGCAGGTTCTGCACCCGCACGACGTTCTCGCTCATGCCCTCAGTCTGACCGGACGCGGCCACGACGGGAACGACGAAGCGGTGGAGTCGGCATCCACCGATCGGTGGACGGTCGCGGGGGGCGTCAGGCGACGGGCGTCACCGCAGCGGCGACCTCGTCCTCCTCGGTCGCGACGAGCTGGCCGCACGCGCCGTCGATCTCCTTGCCGCGGGTGTCGCGGAGGGTCGTCGGGATGCCGGCGTCGTTGAGGCGCCGCACGAACTCGTTCTGCACGGGCACCTCGGATGCCGTCCAGATCGAGCCGGGCGTCGGGTTCAGCGGAATGGGGTTCACGTGCACCCAGCCGCGGCCTCGGGCGTTGAGCTTGTCGGCCAGCAGGTCGGCGCGCCAGGCGTGGTCGTTCATGTCTTTGATCAGGGCGTATTCGATCGACACGCGACGCCCGGTCTTGTCGAAGTAGGCGCGCGCGGCATCCAGAGCTTCGTCGACCTTCCAGCGGGAGTTCACCGGGATCAGCTCGTCGCGGAGGCCATCGTCGGGGGCGTGCAGCGACAGGGCGAAGGTCACCGGGATGTCCTCGTCGGCGAGCTTCTTGATCGCGGGCACCAGGCCGACGGTCGAGACCGTGATGCCGCGGGCGCTCATGCCGAGGCCGTGCTCCTTGTCGACCATGACCCGCACGGCCTGCATGACGCGGGCGTAGTTGGCGAGCGGCTCCCCCATGCCCATGAAGACGATGTTCGACACGCGCTCGGGCGCCTGACCCGGTCCCTGAGCCTGTCGAAGGGTCTTGCCGCCGAGGCCGCCGGCGGCGATGAGGGCGTTGGCCCGCACGATCTGCTCGATGATCTCGGCCGCCGACATGTTGCGGGTCAGGCCCGCCTGCCCGGTGGCGCAGAACGGGCAGTTCATGCCGCATCCGGCCTGGCTCGACACGCAGAGCGTGATGCGGCCGGGGTAGCGCATCAGCACCGACTCCACGAGCGCGCCGTCGTGCAGCTTCCAGAGGAACTTGATGGTGTCGCCGCGGTCGGTCTCGAGGCGGCGCACCTCAGTCAGCAGCGGCGGCAGCATCCCTGCGACGAGCTCTTCGCGACCGGATGCCGGCAGGTCGGTCATGTCGGCGGCATCCGAGGTGTAGTGCGTGAAGTAGTGCTTCTCGAGCTGCTTCGCACGGAAGCCGGGCAGGCCCAGCTCCTTGACCTTCTCGACGCGCTCGGCGGCGGTGAGGTCGGCGAGGTGCACGGGCGGCTTGCCGCGCTTGGGGCTGGCGAACTGCAGGAGCGGACGACCGGTCTCGTCCTTGGCCTGCTGCCAGCCTTCGGTCTTCGGGCGGACCTGGCGGGCGGGCGCGGTCCGCGGCCGGGTCTCGCGGATGCCGGTGTCGGCCGGCGCCCCCGCGGGGCGCGCCTGCCGGGGTGTGGTGGTGCGCACGGGGGGCTGGTCAGTCATGGTTTCCAGGGTACCGGGGCGCGGCTGCGCCGAGGCTGGGCGCGGCGCGCACGCGCTGAGCCCGCACAACTCCTGCAGATCCGCTCCGGAGGCGGCGCGCGCGACAGGGCCCCGAGGTTGCGCAGGAGTTGTGCGCGACGGCGGACCTCGCAGCCGCCCTATGATGCATCCCATGCCCGCTGCCGGTGATGTCTCCCTCCCGCCCGGCGGCGTGCAGAAGCTGCTGAACAACAACGTCGTCGTGGCGATCGACGCCGACGGCCGCGAGCGGGTGCTGATGGGCCGGGGCATCGGCTTCCAGCTCAAACACGAGGGGCGCGTCGACCCGGCCAAGGTCGAGAAGACGTTCGTGCTCGAGCGAGGCAGCGACACCGCGCACGCGCAGAAACTCCTCACCGACGCCCCGTACGCGCTGGTCCAGGCCGTCCTGCACGCCGTCGACCAGGCCGAGCGCGATCTCGGCCGCGACCTCGGCCGGCACCTGCCGCTCGCCGTGATCGACCACGTGAACTACGTCATCGAGCGTCTCGACCAGGGCATCCGCATCCCCGGCACCTCCATGCCCGAGCTGCGGATCCTCCACCCCGACGAGTCGCGTGCTGCCGAGCGCATGGCGGCCTCGATCGCGGCATCCCTCGACCGGGAACTCCCGCCGGAAGAGGGCGTGTTCCTCACGATGCACCTGCTCAACGCCACGCGCGACGAGCCCAACGGCACCGCGGCCCTGCTGTTCCGGCGCGTGCAGCACGTGGTGCGCACGGTCGAGACCGGGCTCGGCGTCACCCTCGACACCGCGAGCCCGGACTACGCACGCTTCATCCTGCACGTGCGGTTCCTCCTGCAGCGCCTGGTGAATCGGGCGATGCTCGCCAGCGGAGACTCCTCGTTCTTCGAGTTCGCCAAGCACCGCTACCCCCGGGCCTTCGGCATCGCCGAGGCCGTGAAGGCGTACGTGCTGGCCGCGACCGGCTCGATCCTCACCGACGAAGAGGTGCTCTACCTCACCGTGCACGTCGCGCGTCTGGCGACGAGCATGGGTCGCGCCGACGACAGTGGCGGGCCCGACGAGCCGGTGCTATAGTCACCGACGCAGGCGTCACAGCCTGCCGACGAATTCCGGATTGTTACCGCGCGAGCGGGCAAGACCTGAATCCACACCGCTTTCGAGCGGTGAACGGATTCGGGTCTTTTTTGTTGCCCGAAACACGCCGGGATCGTCGCCACAGAACATCACAGGCCGCACAGGAGCGGCGAAAGGCAGGCGGATTCCGATGGCGGATCACGCGAAGACAGCGGCGGGCGTTCTCGCCGGCGTCGGAGGAGACAGCAACGTTCAGTCCCTCGTGCACTGCGCGACGAGGCTGCGATTCGTCCTCAGAGACGAGAGCAAGGCGGATGCCGCAGCCATCCGCGCCACCCCCGGCGTCATCACGACGGCCCAGGCGGGCGGGCAGTACCAGGTCGTCATCGGCAATGACGTTCCGGACGTGTACGCGGCGATCCAGGCGCAGACGAAGGGCGGTCGCACGGATGCCGCGGCAGGCGAGGCCCCCACGGGCAACCCGTTCAATCGGTTCATCCGGATGATCGCCGCGATCTTCACTCCGGTCCTGTGGGCGCTCGCGGGCACCGGTCTGCTGAAGGCCTTCCTCGCCGCCGCGGTCACCTTCGGCTGGATCGACACGACCACCACGACGTACACGATCTTGAACGCGCTCTCCGACGCGTTCCTCACGTTCCTTCCCCTCGCGCTGGCGATCACGGCCGCGCGATACTTCCGCGCCGCGGAGTTCACCTCTCTCGCCATCGCCGGCGCGCTGGTGTACCCGTCGATCGTGGCCCTGAACGGTCAGCCTGACATCACGTTCTTCGGCATCCCGGTGACGATGGTCAGCTACGTCTCGAGCGTCATTCCGATCATCGTGATCGTGTGGCTGCAGGCGTACGCCGAGCGCTTCCTCCTGAAGGTGCTGCCCGGCGCCGTTCGCCGGTTCCTGACGCCGATGATCGTGGTGCTGATCGCGGTGCCGCTGGTCTTCGTGGTCATCGGCCCGCTCTCGAACCTCCTCGGTACGACGCTCGCCTCGGGCATCGGCTGGATCTTCCAGACGGTGCCGTGGCTCGGCGGTGCGATCCTCGGCGGTCTGTGGCAGGTGTTCGTGATCTTCGGTTTGCACTGGGGGTTCGTGCCGCTGTTCCAGCTCGAGTACCAGACGACCGGCGCCTTCCTGCTCTTCGGCCCGGTGTTCGCCGCGGTGCTCGCCCAGGGCGGCGCGGTGGCGGGTGTCCTCGCCCGCACGCGCAACAGGAACCTGCGCTCCCTCGCGGCTCCCGCAACGCTTTCGGCCCTGCTCGCGGGCATCACCGAACCGGCCATCTACGGCATCACCCTGCCGCTCAAGCGTCCCTTCGCCTTCGGCATCGTCGGCGGTGTGATCGGCGGCGCAATCGTGGCCACGGGCGGGGTCTTCACACGGGCGTTCGTCGTTCCCTCGGGACTCGCGTTGCCCGCGCTGCTCGGAAACGGCGACATGGTGCTGCTCGCGATCGGTCTCGGCGCCGCCGTCGTGGTGCCCTTCGTCCTGGTCGTGCTGTTCGGCTTCGCCGACCCGGTGGACGACTCGGTCGCGGCCGCCTCGACCGCCGCCACCGACACCGTGGTGTCGAGCCCCGTCGACGGCACGGTCGTGCCCCTCGCCGAGGTTCCGGATGCCGCCTTCGCCGACGCCTCGCTCGGCAAGGGCGTCGCGATCCGCCCGACGTCGGGCGCGGTCTACGCCCCCTTCGACGGCACCGTCGTCGCGGCCTTCCCCACCGGCCACGCGATCGGCCTGCGCGGGGTCGACGGCGTGGAGCTGCTGATCCACGTGGGCCTGGACACCGTCAAGCTCGGCGGTCAGCACTTCACCCTGAAGGTGCAGTCGGGCGCCGAGGTGAAGGCCGGCGACCTGCTGCTCGAGTTCGACGGCGACGCCATCGAGAAGGCGGGCTACGACCTCATCACCCCGGTCATCGTCACCAACGGCGACCTGTATCCCGACATCGCCGACGTGGCATCCGGACCCCTCTCGCACGGCGAGACGCTGTTCCGCGCCGTCTCGGTCGACTCCCTCTCCACCGCCCGCTGACCCCCGGAGGTACAGAACATGACGACCACGCCCTTCCCCGACGGCTTCCTCTGGGGCGGCGCCACCGCCGCCAACCAGATCGAGGGCGCGTACGACGAGGACGGCAAGGGCCTCTCGGTGCAGGACGTGATGCCGAAGGGCATCTCGGGACCTCGCAGCGCCGAGCCCACGCCCGACAACCTCAAGCACGTCGCGATCGACCACTACCACCGCTACGCGGAGGACATCGCGCTCTTCGCCGAGATGGGCTTCGGCGTGTACCGCTTCTCGATCGCGTGGAGCCGGATCTTCCCGAACGGCGACGAGACCGAGCCGAACGAGGCGGGCCTGGCGTTCTACGACCGCATCCTCGACGAGCTCGAGAAGCACGGCATCGAACCCCTCGTGACGATCTCGCACTACGAGACGCCGCTGCACCTCGCCGAGCAGTACGGCGGCTGGACGAACCGCGCGCTCATCGGCTTCTACGAGCGCTACGCCCGCACGCTCTTCGAGCGCTTCGGCAGCCGCGTGACGTACTGGCTGACGTTCAACGAGATCAATTCGCTCCTGCACGCGCCCTTCATGAGCGGCGGCATCCCGATCCCCGAGGGCGGCGTTCCCGAGCAGCAGCTGTACCAGGCGATGCACCACGAGCTTGTGGCATCCGCCCGCGCCACGCGCAGCGCACGAGAGGTCGCTCCCGCCGCGAAGGTCGGCTGCATGGTGCTGTCGATGCCCGTGTACCCGCTGACGCCGTCGCCCGACGACGCCCTCGCGGTGATGGATACCGACCACGGCAACCTCGTCTACGGCGACGTGCACACCCGCGGCGCCTACCCCGGGTACTTCCTGCGGACGCTGCGCGAGAAGGGCATCGAGCTCGACATCACCGACGAGGATCGCGACGACCTGACGAACACCGTCGACTTCGTCTCGTTCAGCTACTACATGTCGATCGCCGAGACCGCCGACCCCGCGAAGCGCGTCACGGGCGAGGGGAACATCATGGGCGGCGTGTCGAACCCGACGCTGGAGGCGAGCGAGTGGGGCTGGCAGATCGACCCCGTCGGCCTGCGCCTCGTGCTCAACCAGTTCTGGGACCGGTGGCAGAAGCCCCTGTTCATCGTCGAGAACGGCCTGGGCGCCCGCGACCGGCTCGTCGAGGTCGACGGCGAGAAGACGGTCGTCGACGACTACCGCATCGCCTACCTCAACGACCACCTCGTCCAGGTCGGTGAGGCGATCGAGGACGGCGTCGACGTGCTCGGGTACACCTCGTGGGGCTGCATCGACATCGTCAGCGCCAGCACCGCGCAGCTGAGCAAGCGATACGGTTTTATCTACGTCGACCGCAACGACGACGGCTCCGGAACGCTCGATCGCTACCGGAAGAAGTCGTTCGGCTGGTACGCCGACGTCATCCGGACCAACGGCGCGTCGCTCACGCGCTGATCCCCCCGACCGGATCGGCCCCGCGCCTGCTCGGCCGGGGCCGATCCCTTTTGGAGTGCACATGACCCGCATCGCCTTCCTCGACGTCGACGGCACGATCCTCGAGCACGGCTCGGTGATCGCGCCCTCCACAGTGGATGCCATCCGGCAGGCCCGCGCGAACGGCCACCTCGTGTGGCTGTGCACGGGGCGCGCCGAGGCCGACATCCACCCCGACGTGCTGGCGATCGGTTTCGACGGGGCGATCTCCAACGGCGGCGCGTACGCCACGCGCGACGGCGACCTGCTCATCGAGCGCCCCCTGCCCCGCGGCGACGTCGACGCCCTCGAGGCGTACTTCCGAGGCCACGGCATCCACTACTTCCTGCAGACGCACGACGCCGTGTACGCCTCGCCCGGCATGGCCGAGACGATGGAGCAGTTCCTGCGCGCGCGTCACGCCCAGCGCGTCGAAGAACTCGAGGCGCTCGGGCTGCCCTCCGACATCGACCGCCGCCAGCGCGACCTGCGCCCCGTCGCCGATGTCGATCGCGACCGCGTCGCGAAGGCCGTCTTCGTCAGCCCCTCCCCCGACACCGTCGCGCACGCCGCGGCCGAGCTCGGCGCGGGCTTCCACGTCATCCCGGGTTCGATGCCCCTCCCCGGCGGGTCGAACGGCGAGATCGGCATGGCGGGCGTGACAAAGGGGTCGGCCATCACCGAGGTGCTCGACGTGCTCGGACTCTCGGCGACGGATGCCATCGGCATCGGCGACAGCTGGAACGACGTCGAGATGTTCGAGGTGGTCGGCCACCCCGTCGCGATGGGCAACGCCGAGCCGGAGCTGCAGCGCCTGGCGGGCCGGGTGACGACCGCGGTGCTGGACGACGGCGTGCACAACGCCTTCGCGGAGCTCGGCCTCATCTGAGCCCCGCCCCGGCCCCCGGCCAAGGTCCCCGAGCCCCCGCCGAGGTCCCTGAGCCCGTCGAAGCAACCGGAGGCCTCGACGAGCTCAACCCCCTGCTGAGGTCCCTGAGCCCGTCGAAGGGACCGGACCGCGCTCAGTCCAAGAAGATGTCCGGATACAGCGCCTCGTCCGGCGTCCCGGGCACCGCCGCGTACCCCGAGAAGTCGGTGATCCCCGCACCGAGAAGCACGTCTTCGACGATGAGCGTCTGCCCGGTCAGCTCGCGCGAGGGCGCACACAGCACCTCGTACGCGGCATCCGCGTAGATCTCGGGCGTGCGCGACACGGCCATGAGCCGGTCACCGCCGATGACGTTCTGCACAGCGGCGGTGGCGATCGTCGTGCGCGGCCACAGTGTGTTGGCGGCGATGCCGTCGGAAGCGAACTCCGACGCCAGCCCCAGCGTCGCCATCGTCATGCCGAACTTCGCGAGGCTGTAGCCGGTGTGCGCGCCGAGCCACTTGGGCGTGACGTTCAGCGGCGGCGACAGCGAGAGGATGTGCGGGTTCTCGGCATCCCTCAGCTGCGGGACGGCGGCGCGCGAAAGGAGGAACGTGCCGCGGACGTTGACGTCCTGCATGAGGTCGTACTTCTTCGTGGCCAGCTCGAGCGAGCCCGACAGGTCGATGACGCTGGCGTTGTTCACGACGACGTCGATGCCGCCGAACTCCCCGACCGTGCGCATGACGGCTTCGGTGATGGATGCCTCGTCCCGCACGTCGCCGACGATGGGCAGCGCCTGACCGCCCGCCGACCGGATCGCGTCGGCCGCGGTGTGCACCGTGCCCTCGAGCTTCGGGTGCGGGGTGTCGGTCTTGGCAAGGAGCGCGATGTTCGCGCCGTCGCGAGCCGCGCGCAGCGCGATGGCGAGACCGATGCCGCGGCTGCCGCCCGACATGAGGATGGTCTTTCCGGACAGCGTCACGAGCGTGGTCCTTTCGCAGAGGCGGCGGCGAAGGCTCCGACCCGCGCCTTCGCCTCGGGGGTATGGAAGGCGGCGCCGATGGTGGCGGCCTCGTCGGCGAGGTTCTCGGCGAAGGTGCGTCCAGCTCCGACCCGCACGAGACGCGTCGCCTGCCCGAACGCGGCGGTCGCCCCCTCGAGCCAGAAGCGCGCGATCTCGTCGACGCGCGCGGTGAGAGCGTCGGATGCCACGACCTCGGCGACGAGCCCCCACTCTCTCGCCTCCGCGGCATCCAGCATCCGATCCTGCAGCAGTAGCTGCAGTGCTCGGCGCTGTCCGATCGCCGCGGGCAGCAGCGTCGACACACCGAGGTCGGGAGTCAACCCGATGTTGGCGTAGCGGCTGACGAAGCGAGCGTTCTCGCTCGCCACGACGTAGTCCGCGGTGAGCATGAGCCCGAGCCCGCCTCCCGCGACGGCGCCCTGAACGGCGGCGACCATCGGCCGGGGCGCCTCGACGAAGGTGCGGATGCCGTCGTGGATCGCCTCGGCGGTCGCGGTGACCTCCGCGCCCGACGCGCCGCTCGTCGCCATGGCCACCACGTCGCCGCCGGCGCAGAAGGCCGGGCCGTTGGCATCCAGGATCACCGCTCCCACCGAGGAGTCGGAGGTGGCCTCGTGGGCGACGTCGCGCCAGCGCGCGGCCATCGGGAAGTCCATCGCGTTCAGCGAGGCGGGGCGGTCGAAGGTGACGCGCGCGAGGCCGTCCTCGATGTGGAGCAGGATGCCGTCGGTCATTTCGGCGCCATCCGGATCGCGCCGTCCAGGCGGATGGTCTCACCGTTGAGGTAGCCGTTGTCGACGATGGCGAGCACGAGCCGCGCGTACTCGTCGGGGGCGCCGAGCCGCGAGGGGTACGGCACCTGCTGTCCGAGCGAGTCCTGCGCCGCCTGCGGCAGACCCTTCAGCATCGGCGTCTCCATGATGCCCGGCGCGATCGTGACGACGCGGATGCCGTGGCGCGCGAGCTCGCGCGCGATGGGGAGCGTCATCGCGTGCACGCCGCCCTTGCTGGCGGAATAGGCGGGTTGACCGATCTGGCCGTCGAAGGCCGCGACGCTCGCGGTGTTGACGATGACGCCGCGGTCGCCGCCGTCGGTCGGCTCGGTCGTGGCCATCACCGCGGCGCTCTGCGCGATGACGTTGTAGGTGCCGATGAGGTTGATGCGGATCACGCGCTCGAAGTCGGCGAGCGAACCGGGCCCGCCGTCGCGACCGAGCACTTTGGCGGGCGGGGCGATGCCCGCGCAGTTCACCACGACGCGGAGGGGCCCGAGGTCGGCGGCGCGGGCCGCCGCGGCGGCGACCTGGTCGGCGTCGGTCACGTCGGCCGGCACGAAGGTGCCCCCGATCTCCTCGGCGACGGGCGCGCCCGGCGAGGCGGGCAGGTCGACGATCAGCACTCGCGCACCGCCCGCGGCAAGACGACGGGCAGTGGCCAGCCCCAGGCCCGAGGCACCACCGGTGACGAGGGCGGAGGCTCCTGAGATGTCCATGCGTTCTCCTTCGAAGCAGAAACTCAGTACCACCCTACCTGGGACTCAGGATCGCGCCGAGCCTCGTCGCGGCCAGCGGTTCCGACGCCGCGAGAAGGGCGGGACCGTGTCGTCCGTCGAGCCGTCGACGAGCAGCGCCACCTCGTCGGGGCTCCACCCGTGCGTGTCGCGCAGGCGGTCTCCGAGCTTGGCGATCGCATCGGGGACGGCCACCTCGACGCCGCGCGGGACCTCACGCGCCTCATCGTCGAAACCACGGCCGGCGGCGCGGAGTTCGGCCACCAGTTCCCGCATCCGTTCCGGCCCGTACGCGGCAGAGGCCAGAGTCCAGTCCCCCACGACGACGGCCCGCCCCGGCGGACAGACGGCGGGGAGCGCGTCCAGCGTGCGCGGACCGATCCGCACACGCACGACCGCGACGCCCATCACCACGATGACGACGGCACTGACGATGGTGGCCGGAGCGAACGAGAATCCGCTCCGGTAGAGCCCCGATTCCCATCCGGCGGTGAGACCGACGACCACGCGTGCGACCGAGTACCCGGCATAGAGGGCGGTCGCCGCGATGATGAGGCGCATCGACGCTGAGGCGTCGGCCCGCGAACACGCGGCCGTGACGACGCAGGCCCCCGAGGCCAGCGCGAGCAGCAGCACCTTCACGACGAGGGACGGCGGCTGCGGCAGCGATGACGTCGCGATCGCTGTCACCGCCGCCAGCGCGACGCTCGCCGATGCCCACGGCTCGACGCGCTCGCCGTCGAGGGCCCTGAGCGCCACGAGCAGCAGGGCGGGGGCGAACACCATCGCGACATCGCCGAGGACGAGGGGGACGATGCCACCGCCCGCACCCGAGATGAGGTACATCGCGCTCGAACCGACACCGGCCACGCCGGCGGCGGCCGCGTAACGGAGGAACAGGGTCAGAGGCCCCGGCGTCCCGACGCGCGGCAGCGCAACGAAGAGCACCGCCGCGGACACCGCGACGGTCACGGCCAAGATCCCATACGAGAGTTCCATGCGTCCCCCGGGATCATTCTGCCCCTCCGCGATGATGGCGGCCGCACAACCGCCGGAACAGGTGGGCGCGGGGCTCGCTCGACCCTGCAGGGGGTCCTGCCGGCGTGGCCCGGATGCCGCGCGCCTAGCGTTCTACCGGGCGCTGTGGGACGCGATCTGATCCCCCGTCGAGCGCATCGTCAGGTACCGACCACCCGGAAGGAGCCCACGGCCACGGCCGCGCCGAGTGCCGCGGCGACGAGGAGGACCGAGCCGGCGATGGCCACGGCATCCCGGCCCGAGAGCGTCGAGGGACGCGACCAGGTCCGCTCGACATCGGCGCCGAAGCCGCGAGCCTCCATGGCCGTGGCGAGGGTGGTGCCCCGACGGACGGCGAACACCAGCAGCACGAACGCCATCGAGAAGAAGCGGCGCACCGCCCCCCGGTCGCCGAGACCGCGGGCGCGGCGAGCCAGGGTCATGGTGCGCCAGTCGTCGACGAACAACCCGACCGTCCGCGCTCCGGCCAGCACGCCGAGCACGAAGCGGCTCGGCAGCTTGGCGACCTGGGCGAGCGCGTCGGCGAGCTCGGTCGGGTCGGTGCGGGCGAAGAGCAGGATCATCGGCAGGGCGAGGGCGATCACGCGCAGCAGCACCGCGAACGACAGGGCCAGCGAGTCGTCGCTGATCGTGGCGAACAGGAAGGTGCCGTAAACGGTGCCGCCGGGGCGGGCGTACAGCAGCATGCTCACCGCGGCGACGGGGGCGAACAGCAGGACCGGCACGAGCCGCTTGGCGACGAGGCCGTACGTCAATTCCGTCAACGGCACGCACAGCAGCTCGAGCGCGAGCGCTACGGCCGCGCTGACCGCATCGACCGAGACCAGCAGCGGCACGGCGAGGAGCAGCACGATCGCGACCTTCGTCACGGGGTTCACGCGGTCGAGCCACGCGGAACGCGCGGCCGTCGCTTCGACGCTCATGCCGCAGCCCCCAGCGCGATCCGCCGCTGCCCGAGGTGGCGGATCACGTCGGAGTCGTGGGTCACCGCGACCACCGTCCGCCCCCGCGCGATCTCGCGCTGCAGCAGGCCGACCAGCTCGCTCCAGCCGCGCCGATCCTGCCCGAACGTCGGCTCGTCGAGCACGATGACCGCCGGAGAGGCGGCGAGCACCGTCGCCACCGACAGTCGCCGCTTCTGCCCGCCCGACAGCGTGAAGGGGTTCGCGAGGGCGAGGGATGCCAGATCCAACCGTTGGAGCAGCTCGTCGACGATCGCGTCGACCTGGGCCGCCGGCATCCGCAGGGCTTTCGGTCCGACGGCGAGCTCATCGCGCAGGGTGGGCGCGAGGAACTGATGCTCCGGCTCCTGGAACACCGTGCCGATGCGGGTGAGCAGCTCGGTCGAACGCCACCGCGAGGGACGACGGATGCCACGGGCGGCGAGGTCGGCGGAAGCGACCACCTCGCCCGCGAGCTCCGGCAGCAGCCCTGCCAGCGTGAGCGCCAGCGTCGACTTGCCCGCGCCGTTCGGGCCCGTGATGACGGTGCCCGCGCCGGTCGGCACCGCGACCTCGAGCCCCGCGGCCACGACCGCGCGTCGCTCGCGCCCGATCGAGAGGGCGGAGGCCGAGAGGGCGGCATCCCGGTCCCCTGTCGGCTCCAGGACGGGGAGGTCGACCGGGCGGCCGGGCACCCACACGCCGGCCGCCGCGAGCGCGTCACCGTGCTCGGCGAACACGCGCGCGGGCGGGCCGTCGGCCAGCACGCCGCCGCCCGGAGCCAGCACCACGACGCGGGTCATGAAGTCGGCCCACACGTCGGTGCGGTGTTCGATCAGCACCAGGGTTGTCCCGTCGGTGCGGACGACGTGCTCGACCGCCGCGCGCACCTCGGCGACGCCTTCGGGGTCGAGGTTGGCGGTCGGTTCGTCGAGCAGCAGCAGTCCGGGCCGCATCGCGAGCACGCCGGCGAGGGCAAGACGCTGCTTCTGCCCGCCCGAGAGGGCCTTGGTCGGGCGATCGAGCGGCACGGCGAGACCCACGGATGCCACGGCCTCGGCCACCCGCCCCGGGATCTCGTCCGCGGGTACGCCGAGGTTCTCACAGCCGAACGCCACGTCGTCGCCGACCTTGGACAACACGATCCCGGATTCGGGATCCTGCAGGACGAGACCGATGCGGCCGCGCTGCGCCTCGGGCGCGACGCCGTCGACGAGGATCCTGCCGGTCCGTTCGCCCTCGTCGCTGCCCCCGAGGAGCCCCGCGAGACCCGCCAACAGCGTGGACTTGCCGGCCCCGGAGGCGCCGAGCAGCAGGACGCGTTCCCCTGGCTCGACCGTCAGCTCGACGTCACGCGTGGCGGGGAGCTTGCGGCCGGCGTAACGCCAGCCCCAGCCCTCGACGTCGACCCGTGCGGGGGCCGCCATCAGACGTCGCGGCGTGCTTCCCGCCCGGCGGCGAACCGGCTGAGCGCCCCGGTCGCGGCGAGCGCGCGCACGAGCAACCAGCCGACGACACCGGCCAGGAGGGCGCCCGAGACGACGAGCGTGCCGAGGTAGATGAGATTGAACTCGACGGTCTTGGCGATGTTCGGCGACGAGCCGACGAACAGCTCGTTGACCCAGGCGCCGATGCCCGCGCCGACGCCCGCGAGCATCGCGACGGGGAGCGAGAAGCGCAGGTAGAGGAAGGCGAGGAAGATCAGCTCGGCGCCGAGTCCCTGTGCCAGACCCGACACGATCGTGAGGGGACCCCAGGCGTTGCCGATCAGCGCCGAAACGATCGCCGCGATCACCTCGACGAGGAGGGCCGCGCCGGGCTTGCGGATGACGAGCCCACCGATGACGCCGCCGATCAGCCAGATGCCGACCGCGATGCCGCCGAGGCCGGGCGTCAGGCCGTCCATGGCGACGAACCACAGGCCGCCGACGGTGTTCCAGCCCCAGAAGATCAGACCGACGGCGACACCCAGGACAGCGGCGACGACGATGTCGACGACGCGCCAGCGGAAGCGGCTCGAGCCGGCTCCCCCGGTGTTCGCGGCGGGGGCCGTGCGGGCAGACGTGGACGTGTGCATTTCTTCTCCTCCCTGCGCCGGCATGATCCGGATCAGGTTCGACGGTCGAAGCGTGGATCGCTTCCTCTCAGCCCGGCTCACCGGACTCCCGTGGTTGTCGTGACGAGTATAGGGGGACGCCCGGGGTAGCGTGAGCGGGTGAACGAGCAGAACCCGGCCACGCGAGACGACGCCCGCGAGACCGCCGATCTGCCGGAGAACGCCGCGAGCTCCCCGTCGACGCCGCCGACCTTGCCGGACGCGGGGGTGGGACCGGATGCCGACTCCTCCGCGCCGCCGGCCGATCCGGCGCCCGCGCAGACCGGTGGGTCAGCGCCGACGGAGCCTGTTGCGTCGGGACCTGCGCCGGCCGCAGAGCCCGGTGCATCGGCGCCCGCGCAGCCGGATGCGTCGGCGCCCGGAGAACCTGTTGCGTCGGGGCCCGCGCAGATCACCGCGCCCTCGGCATCCGTGACCGCCCCCGCCCCCGCCGAGCCTGGCGCCACGGCATCCGTCGCCGCCCCGGCCTCGGCGGAGCCCAGCGCCGCCCCCGCACCCGCCCCGGCCGAGCCTGGCGCCGCGGCACCCGTCGCCGCACCCGCACCCGACGCGACCGCCGCGGCACTCGGAGCGCTCGGGTGGGTCGACCCCGACGCGGCCGCGGCGCCCCGCCCGGCTCCCGCGTTCGTCGTCTCAGGCACCACCCGGCGCTCCGCGGATCTGCTCGCCGGCCGACGCCGTCGCCGGATCCTGCGCCCCGCGACGGTGGTCCCGACCATCCTGCTCATCCTTCTCATCGGCGCGTACACCGCCGCGACGCTGCTCTGGCCCCTCACCGCCGTGCAGCCCACCGTCCGTCCCGTCGCCGTGCAGCCCCTGCCCGCACCCGCCGCCCAACCCGCATGGCCGGAGCAGGGCGAGGCGGCGATCGCCCTGGAGGGGATCCCCGGCGAGCTGTCGTCGTCGGCGAGCGCACCCGAGTCGATCGCGAGCATCACCAAGGTCGTCACCGCGCTCGTCGTGCTCGACCGGCTGCCGCTGACCCCGGGCGAGCAGGGGCCGTCCTACGCGTTCACGCAGGCCGACAGCGCCGACTACTGGCAGTACCGGGCCCGGGGGGAGTCCTCCCTCGACGTTCCCGTCGACGGCAGCCTCACGGAGCTGCAGATGCTGCAGGGCATGCTCATCGCCTCGGCGAACAACTACGCCCAGCGACTGGCATCCGATCTCTTCCCCTCCAATGCCGACTTCGCCGCCGCGGCGAACACCTATCTCACCGAACGCGGGATCACCGGGATCACGATCGTGAACCCGACGGGTATCGAGGCCGGCAACACCGCGACCCCGGCGGCGCTCATCGCCCTCGCCGAGAAGGCGCTGGCGAACCCCGTGATCGCCGAGATCGTCCGGACGCCCGAGCTGACCCTGCCCGGCGCCGGCACGTTCAAGAACGGCAACCCGCTGCTCGCCGACCCCGGCGTCGTGGGCGTGAAGACCGGGACCCTGGATGCCTGGAACCTGCTGTCCGCGAAGGACTTCACCGTCGGCACGGTGACGGTGCGGGCGTACGCGGCGGTGCTCGGTCAGCCCGGACCGGACACGCGCAACCAGGTCACGCGCGACCTGTTCGCCCGGATCGGCGACGAGCTGCAGCTCCGCCCCTCGGTGACCACGGGCACCGTCGTGGGGCATGTCGAGACGCTCTGGGGCCAGGAGTCCGACGTCGTCACGATCGCGGACGCCAGCGTGGTGCTGTGGAACAGCGCCGTCGCCGAGACATCCGCCCGCTTCGACCTCGGGCAATCCCGCGAGGCCGGCGACATCGTCGGGACGCTCACCGTGAACGGCCCCCTCGACACCGACACGGTCGACGCGCGTCTGGCCAGCACGATCGAGCCTCCCGACCCCTGGTGGCGCCTCACGCACCCGCTCGACCTGTTCGGGCTGAACGGATGAGCGGCCTGAAGATCCGCGTGGATGCCACCTCCTCGGCGCCCCCGTTCGAGCAGGTGCGCAGGCAGGTCATCGCGGCCATCGAGGACAGATCCCTCGTCGCGGGGACGCGGCTGCCGCCGGTGCGTTCGCTCGCCGCCGAGCTGAGCCTCGCTGCCAACACCGTCGCCCGCGCGTACAAGGAGCTCGAGGAAGCGGGCTACGTCGAGACGCGCGGTCGCGCCGGCACGCTCGTGAAGGGCACGGACTCGGCGACATCGCGCGCAGCGCACGCCGCACGCACCTACGCGGAGACGGTAGGCCGCCTCGGCATCGCCCCCGACGATGCGCTGGAGCTCGTGCGCGCCGCGCTCGCAGACGGCTGAGGGCGGCGCGTCGGGAGCGCGTCGGGAGCGCTTCGGCGGCGCGTCGGCGGGGGCGCCCTGCGTCGCTCTGCGTCGGCGGCGGCGCCCGGGATCGCGTCGTCGGCGTCCTGCGTCACGCCGTCGGCGGCGCCCTTGCCCCGCGCGCCGGCCAGGCGCTTCGACTCTGGCTCCCGCCCCGGCCCGGCGCTCCACCTCCGGCTCCGGGGGCGGCGACTCCTCCTGCACATCGTCCGACATCGGGGATCCGTCCCCATCAGCGCCTCCCAGCCCCCGTCAATGTCGGAGGCCCTCGCTAGCATGCAGACATGCACTCCGACACCTCGCCGACAGCGCCGGACGGTGGGCGCCGCGCCCTGTCCGCGGTGCTCGACGAGGTGCTGCGCACCGGCGCCGATCTCGCCGCGGCCGAGGTCCGTCGCACGCGCGCTCTGGCCGAGGCCGGGCACCTCGCACTCGGGGTGATGGCCGATCGACCGGCATCCTCTCGCGTGGCAGAGATGGCGTTACGAGAGGTCGCGTCCGAACTCGCCGCCGCCGAGCACGTCTCCGATCGTGCGATGCAGTCGCAGATCGGTCGCGCCATGACGCTGGTCGACGACTACCCCGCCACCCTCGACGCGTGGGAGCACGGCGCGATGTCGCGGGCCCATGTGCAGGCGATCCTCGACGTGGGCGCGCCCTTGCCGGCCGCCGCGCGAGCGGAGTTCGACGTGCTCGCCGTCGCGACCGCCGAGGGCGTCAGCCCAGGACGCCTGCGGTCCCGCCTCGCCGCCCTCGCGGAGAGCTTGCAGCCCACCACCGTCACCGAGCGCCATCGGCGCGGCCGCGAGACGCGGTGCGTGCGAATCGTGACCGGCCAGGATGGCATGTCCGATGTCGTCGCGACACTGCCGACCGTGCTGGCCGTGGGCATCTACGACCGCCTCACGCTGCAGAGCCGCGCCCTGATCGACGCGCGCGGCACCAACCCGGCGTCCGCGACCGATGAACGCACGACCGCGCAGCTGCGGGCCGACATCCTGTCCGACCTCCTGCTGACCGCGGCCCCCGAAGCGGATCCGACGCGCGGAGACGACGGCCCCGGCGTCCTCGGCACCATCCGCGCCCGCGTCCAGGTCGTCGTGCCGGCCCTGACGATGCTCGCGCCGCAGCACGAGAACATCGAACCGGCCGAGCTCGTCGGTCACGGCCCCATCGACGCCGAGACGGCACGCGCCCTCGCCGAGGCGACGACCGTGCCGTGGGATCGCGTCATCACCCACCCCGTCACGGGCGCCGTGCTGTGCACCGACACCTACCAGCGGACCGCCGCCATCGATCGTTTCCTGCGCGCCCGAGACCGGCATTGCCGGTGGCCGGGATGCCGCGTCCCCGCGGTGCGGTCCGAGGTCGATCACACGCACGACTTCGCCCTCGGCGGCCGCACCGAGGTCAGCAATCTCAGCCACCTCTGCCAACGACATCACACGCAGAAGCAGTACACCCGGTGGACGGTGAGACAACTGGCCGACGGGGTCCTGGAATGGACCAGCCCGACCGGCCGGGTCTATACCGACGAACCGCTCCCCTACTCGCCCGCGGTGAGATTTCTCCCCGACGACCCACCCCCGCCGGAACGGGATCCCGCCCCGTTCTGACCGGTGCCCGCGTCTGCCGAGCGTCCCGTCGCACCGCCCCGCGCTCACCCCACACCGAAGGCACGCTCCTCGCGCGGCCGCCGCACGACCTCGCGTCCCCATCGCTCGGCCGCGCCCACCGCCGTGGTTCCCATCCCCACCCCGACGACCCATCCTCACCCGACCCCAGCGAAGGCCACGCATCGTTCTGCCCCGCTTCCGAGAGGGGCGAGGGGAGTGCACGCGACGCGATTGTCGCTATCGTGAGAAAAACCGATATATCGGAGGAATGATGATGCCCTCGCTCAACGACGAGAATGCGCAGCGTAGCCTTTCTCGACGCTCCATTCTGGCCGCGTCCGCGTGGACCGTCCCCGCGGTCGCCCTCGCCGCCAGCGCACCGCTCGCCGCAGCGAGCACTAACGCCACGCTCTCCCCGCGCATCCGGCGCCGCTCGGATGACGGCACCTTCCGCGACTACATCGCCGACTTCACACTCCGTGGACCGAACCTGCCGACCTCGGTCTTGATCCAATGGGTGCCCGCCGATCCGGACTCGTGGGGCCTCTTCGATCAGAGCAGCACGGTCACTTATCTCTCCGGGGACTACACGTCGAGCGCGACGTATATTCTTCAGACCTCATCGCCGAGCTTCTGGTTCCAGACTCAGACGCCCCTCACCTCGAACATTCCGTCGTACGCGGTCCAGGCTCTCGACCAGTCGACCTCAGCGGTGATCGCGACAGCCACTCTCACGTTCACGGGCAGCGAGCCGGTGGTTCTGAGCCCGTCCGACCCGATCTGACCGGTCATGGCGCGCCCCTGAGTGCGTTCCTGACCGCATCGCCCTCGCACCGCCCACCCGCACCACCACATGCCCTCTCGCCGTCGCGCCGCCGGCCTCCTCGACACGGCGTGATCCGCTACCGCGCGGCACGACGACGACCCGACGTGCTAGCGTCACCCGCAGTGACACGGGGTGCCCACCAGGGCTGAGAACACACCCGTCGAACCTGATCTAGTTCGTACTAGCGAAGGGATGTCGCGAATGGTCGTTCGCACGTCGTCGTCTCCGTCCACCCCTGCCGAGGCTCTCGAGGCGTTGCGCGCGTCCGCCCCGCTCACGCAGTGCATCACGAATGCGGTGGTGACGAACTTCACCGCCAACGCGCTGCTCGCCCTCGGCGCAGCCCCGGCGATGTGCGACATCCCCGGCGAAGCGGGCCTGTTCGCCGGGATCGCCGGCGGACTGCTCGTGAACCTCGGCACCCCCACCGCTGAACAGCGGGATGCCGCCCGCGAAGCCGTCCACGCGGGCACGCCCTGGGTGCTCGACCCCGTCGCCGTGGGCGCCCTGCCCGTGCGCACGGCGCTCGCGCACGAGCTCCTCGACGCGCGTCCGGCGATCATCCGCGGCAACGCCTCAGAGATCCTCGCCCTGGCCGGAGCCGGAAACGGCGGACGCGGCGTCGACGCGACCGACGCAGCCGACGACGCCCTGGACGCCGCCCGGAACCTGGGCGCGCGAACCGGCGGGACCGTCGCCGTCTCCGGCGAGGTCGATCTCATCGTGGATGCCACCCGCACCGCCCGTGTGTCCGGCGGCAGCGTCCTGCTCACGAAGGTCACCGGCGGCGGCTGCGCGCTCGGCGCGGCGATGGCGGCATTCGCCGCCGTGGTCACGCCGTTCGAGGCGGCGACCGCGGCGAGCGCGATCTGGGCCGTCGCATCGGAGCGGGCGGCATCCGTCTCGCGAGGACCGGGGTCGTTCGCGGTCGCGTTCCTCGACGAGCTCGCGGCGGTGCACCCCGCCGACCTGGACGCGCGTGTGGAGGCTGCGCGATGACGGATCTCTCACTCCACCTCGTCACCGACCATCGCGTGCCCTTCGCGACGCTGCGCGACATCGTCGACGCGGCCGTGGGCGCGGGGGTCGGCGTCGTGCAACTGCGCGACAAGGTCGCCACCGGCGGCGAGCTCTTCGCTCGCACCCTCGACCTGGCCGACGTCGTCGCCGGACGCTGCACGTTCGTCGTCGACGATCGCCTCGATGTCGTCCTCGCCGCGCGGGACCGCGGCGCCCGGGTCGACGGCATCCATCTCGGCCAGAGCGATCTCCCGGTCGACGCCGCGCGAAGCCTGCTCGGCCCCGACGCCCTCGTGGGATGGACCGCGAACACGCCCGCACATCTCGAAGCCGCCGCGGCCTTCCCCGCCGGAACCGTCGACTATCTCGGCGTCGGCGTCATCCGGGCCACGGCGACCAAGCCCGACCACCCGCAACCGCTGGGCGTCAACGGGTTCGCCGCGCTCGCGGCGTCCACCGCTCTCCCCTGCGTGGCGATCGGGGGCGTCGACGCTTCCGACGCCGCACCGCTGCGCACCGTCGGTGCCGCGGGGATCGCCGTGGTGTCGGCGGTGTGCGCCGCAGACGACCCCGCGGCGGCCGTGCGGGCGCTCCGCGCGGCGTGGGGAGCGAGCGCATGAGCCCGCGCGTCCTGAGCATCGCGGGCACCGACCCGACCGGAGGCGCGGGCGTCCAGGCTGACCTGAAGTCGATCGCCGCGTTCGACGGATACGGCATGGCCGTCGTGACCGCCCTCGTCGCGCAGAACACGCTCGGCGTCCGAGAGGTCCACGTGCCGCCGGTGGCGTTCCTCGACGCGCAGCTGCGCGCGGTGAGCGACGACGTCGACATCGACGCCGTGAAGATCGGGATGCTGGGCTCCCCCGAGGTCGTCTCGACCGTCGACACGTGGCTCGCCGAAGTGCGCCCGCCGGTCGTCGTCCTCGACCCGGTGATGGTCGCCACCAGCGGCGACTGCCTGCTCGACGCCGACGCGGAACAGGCCGTCCGCGCGCTCTGCCGCCGCGCCGACCTCGTCACTCCCAACCTCCCCGAGCTCGCCGTGCTCGTCGACCAACCGCTCGCCGAAACGTGGGAGACCGCCGTCGCGCAGGCGCAGACTCTCGCCGCCCGCGCCGACACGACCGTCCTGCTCAAGGGCGGGCACCTCGACGGCGCACAGAGCCCGGATGCCATCGTCGACCGCACGAGCGTGCACCCCGTGCCCGGCCGTCGCGTCGCGACGCGTCACACGCACGGCACCGGGTGCTCCCTGTCGTCGGCCATGGCGACGCTCGCGGCGCACGGCCTGTCGTGGCCCGACGCCCTCACGCGCGCGAAGCGCTGGCTGACCGGCGCGCTCGAGCACGCCGACGCCCTCCGCGTCGGCCGGGGCAACGGTCCCATCGACCACCTCCACGAGCTGCGCCCGCACATCGACCTCGGCCGCTCCTGGAGCGCCGGCGAGTGGGATGCCACGGCCTCCGTGCGCGCAGACGTCGACGCCTGCGCCTTCGTGCGGGGTCTGGCATCCGGCGATCTCGACCGCGACGCGTTCCACTGGTACCTCGGTCAGGACCTGCTCTACCTCCGTGAGTACGCGCGGGTCCTCGCCCGCGCGGCAGCCCTGGCTCCGACGGTCGATGACCAGCGGTTCTGGGCGGAAGCGTCGGTGTCGTGCCTCGCCGAGGAGGCGACTCTGCACCAGTCGCACGTCGATCCGTCGGGGCTCGAGCCCGCGGCATCCACGCTCGACTACACCGACCACCTGCACGCCGCCTCGACCACGGGCTCGTATGCGGTCCTCGTCGCCGCGATCCTGCCGTGCTTCGTGCTGTACACCGACATCGGCGCCCGCTGGCGCGGCACGTTCGCCCCCGAGCACCCGTACGCGGACTGGCTCACGGCGTACGGCGACGAGACGTTCGCCGCGTCGTCGGCCACCGCGGCTGAGATCACGGATGCCGCCGCGCGCGCGGCATCCCCCGCCGATCGCGCCGCGATGTCCGCGGCCTACCGGCGCTCGATGGCGTTGGAGCTGGCGTTCTTCGAGGCGCCCCTGCGCCGCTGACGCGGGCGGCACGTCTGACGTGGAGTGAGCGGTGCGATCAACCGCTCTTGCGGCGGAACTCCCGCTTCGTGACGGCGGCGTGCGTGCCGTGCACCGCGGAGTTGCCGTCGAGGTGTGCTTGACCCGTACGCTGGTGCCCGTTCTTCTTCGCCAGTGCCTCGCGGAACTTGCGCTTCATGTCCTCGGATGCCGAGGCACCCGGCGTCTCTTCCGATTCCATGTCTCCACCCTAGGCGCATGCGCGCGCCCCACCGCGGCGTCAGACGTGACGGACCCGCTGCTGCAGCCGCGTGCGGATGTCGAACAGCTCGGTGCCGCCGACCTCTCGCGCGCCGGTGATCCCGCGGCGCAGCAGCGTCGTCAACGCACTGCGGGTCACCAGCGCCACGGGCGTGCCCCGCACCTTGCCGAGTTCGGTGATGGCATCCAGGATCGCGTCGTCGGGGAGCACGACCATCGCACCGCTGAACCGCACGCCGGCCGCCCGAGCGATCACCCGGGCGCGCGAGACCAGCTCGGTCCCGGGCGCACCGATGACGTTCGCACCGGTGATCTCGCCGCGACGCACGCCGACGGGGCCGCCGAAGTCCTCGCTGAGCATCGCGTAGAGCCCGCTCGGGCCGAGAACGATGTGGTCGAGCTTCTGCTCGGGGTCGCGACCGTCGCGGTCGGCGAACACGTCATGCCAGACCGTGTAGCCCATGCCGAGCTCGGCGACCAGGCGCGCCGTCTCCTCCTCGGCGAGCGCGTCGGCGAGGATATGGCGGATCTCCGGCGGCGCGGAGCGCACGAGCGCCGGATCGTACGGATCCGCGATGTCCACGCCGCGGCCCACCCATTCACGGATGAGGGAGAGATAGCGCTCGCGCCGCCACCCGCCGGGCTGGCCGTACGCGCGCGCCCGAGGTCGTGTATCGGGACGGGACGGGGCGGATGCCGCGGACTGCGCAGCCCACGCCCCCGCGGCCGATCCGCGGCCGCGATCGTAGGCGGCCCGCGCCTCCGGCGTGCCGATGAGCTCCCACGCCCGCTGTACCTGCACGAAGAGGGCCGCATCGCCCCCGGTGTCGGGGTGGGTCTCGCGCAGGCGTGCGCGGTAGGCGCGACGCAGCGCTTCATCGTCGACGTCGACCGTCACGCGGAGCACCTCGTAGGCCGAAACCGACATGGGGCTGTCGAACACGCGCGTCATCCGTTCCGCCGCGCGCCCGCGCGGCGTCTCTCAGGCTAACCCGCCGAGGCGGGGGAAGACCCGTGCTCTGCTCCGGATTCGCGGTGCTTCTCGTTGCGCCGCGCGTAGGCCGCGGCATCCCGACTCGACAGGGCGAGCAACACGAGGATGTCGAGGGCCAGCGTCACCAGCGTGGTGCCCACGGTGATGTCGTCGCCCACCTGCCACCACCCCACGAAGGCCGCGGCGATCGACATCGTCGACACGATCATCACGGCGACCCGGGCCACGTTGCTGCCCCAGAGCAGGAGGATGCCGAACACCACCTGGACGACGAACACGATCGCGATGAGCCAGATGAACGTCGGGCCGCCGATGCCGAGGTCCTCGAGCGTCGCGTCGGTGGGGATGACGTTGTCGCCGTTCGCGAAGCTGGAGATCGCCCGCAGCCACGGCGGGAGGCCGAAGACCACCGTGGCCCCCCAGATCAGACCCGAGATGGCCCGCAGCACCACGAGCACCCCACCGGCGATCGTCGCCGCGGGGCGCCGCATCCGCGGGTTGTGCGGCTCCGGTGAAGCGAGCGGTTCGAAGGCCGCCCGCTTGCGCGGCCGTCGGGGGGTCTTGGCGGTGCTCGCGGCGTTCACGGCGTCACCCCCGTCGCCGTCTGCGCCTCCGCATCCGTGGCATCCGGCGCGCTCTTGGTCACCGTGAGGGCACGGACGTCGAGGATCGGCAGGTCGCCGTCGGTCGTGATGCTGTCGCCGCCGCCGTTGCGCGCGTGATAGCCGGTGGCGAAGTCGCGGATGACGTCGACCTCGACCCCGGGCACGCCCAGCAGGCTCTGGACGATGTGGTCGCGTTCGATGTCGGTATCGGCGTCGATGCGGTGTGTCACCTGCAGCGTGAAGAGCGAGAGACCCACCGCGCGGTCGAACGTGCCGGCGGCGAGCCAGTCGACCCGACGCCCGCCGGGAAGGAGCCATCCGTCGGGACACTGCCAGAAGCGCACGTGATGACGCTGCGCCGGGGAGCCGTCGACCTCCTGCTGGTAGGCGAGGTCCTGCATCCGGCTGAACAGGAAGAGCGGACTGACCGGGGCGTGAGGATAGCTGCGTCGCGTGATGGTCGACGTGATGATGCGCCACGACGAGCGCCATCCCACGGGATCGGCGGCGATCCACCCGGCCGCCGTCATCGCCTGCTCGATCTGCGCCCGCTCGCCGAGCACGGCGAGGTTGACGGGGTCGCCGAGCAGGCCGTCCGAGGTGCGGGTGCGTCCCATGAAGTAGTCGGGCACGTAGATGGACGTGAGGATGCGATGCAGGCGCGGCAGCACCAGGTAGGAGAGCAGACCCCAGAAAGCGATCGCGACGAGCACGCCCGCCCAGCCCACGCGGAACGCCTGAGTGAAGCTCAGGTAGGCGAGCCAAATGGCGGCCAGGCCCGCGAAGACGAAGAAGAAGCCGTCGAGCAGGCGCCCGATCGACCAGCGGCGTCTCTTCCGGGTCATCGACGACTCACCACAACGGCGGGAACGGTTCGTGTCCGAGAGCGGATACCACGACGTCGGGCGCGAGATCCTCGTGACGCTCCGGCGACCAGGAGGGCGAGCGGTCCTTGTCGATGAGTTGCGCGCGGATGCCCTCCAGCAGGTCGGGCTGGGTCTGGGCGAACCACATGACCAGACCGTACTCCTGCGCGAGGGCCGCGCGCAGGTCCGGCAGCGTGCGCGCGCGACGGACCGCGGCCAGCGTCACGGCGACGGCCGTCGGCGCCGACGCGGCGAGCAGATCCGCGGTCTCCTGCGCCTCCGGCTCGGGGCGGGCGCGCAGGCGCTCCAGGATGCCGTGGATGTCATCCGCGGCGAAGGCGTCATCGATCCACGGGCGCGCGGCCTCCAGCGCGGAGGGGCCGGCGGTCTCGTCGAACAGCAGCACGAGCTCGGTGGGACTGGCGGGGTCCGCGCGCACCTGTAGGGCGTCGTAGAGGGCCGGAAGGTGTGCGGTGGGCACGAGATGATCGGCGAAGCCCGCGTAGATGGCATCCGCGGCATCCATCGTGGCCCCTGTCAGGCCGAGGTACTCGCCCAGCCGTCCGGGCGCCCGCGACAGCAGCCACGAACCGCCCACGTCGGGGGTGAACCCGATGCGGGTCTCGGGCATCGCGAGGCGCGAGTTCTCCGTGACGATGCGGATCGCGGCATGACCGGCGAGGCCGATCCCGCCGCCCATGGTCACGCCGTCGGCGATGGCCATGACGGGCTTGGGGTACGTCGCGATCAGGTGGTCGAGCGCGTACTCCTCCTGGAAGTAGGTGTGCACCTCGTCGATGCGGCCGTCCACGATCAGACCGTGCAGGGCGCGGACGTCGCCACCCGCGCAGAAGCCCCGCTCGCCCGCCCCGTCGAGCAGCACCAGCTCGATGTCGGTGTCGTGCTCGGCGCGGTCCAGCGCCGTCGCGAGGACGCGGATCATGTCGAGCCCGAGGGCGTTGATCACCCGGGGCCGATTCAGGGTGAGGTGCGCGACACCGCGGCGGGCCCGCACCAGGACGGCATCGTCGTCGGCTCGCTCAGCGTTCACGCTGCCACGTTACACAGCCGCCCGCCCGCCCCTCCCTCTCAGCCGAGATGCGTTTTCCGCCCCGGATCGGGGAAGATGGGCAGAACGCCCGCCGAACGAAAGGGGCCGCATGCCCGACGGACAGGTGCTCGAGTTCTCCGGCCTGACCAAACGGTTCGGTGCCGTGTCCGCCGTCGATGGGCTCGACGCCCGCATCGAGCCCGGGTTCGTCACCGGTTTCCTCGGTCCGAACGGCGCCGGCAAGACGACCTCGCTGCGCATGCTCCTGGGCCTTGTCCGCCCCACGTCCGGTTCAGCCACGATCGGCGGCCGGCGATACGCCGATCTCGCCTCGCCGCTGCAGACGGTCGGCGCCGCCCTCGAGGCATCCAGCTTCCACCCCGGCCGCTCGGCCGCCAACCACCTCAAGGTCTACGCGCGAGCCGCGAAGCTGCCCGCCGCCCGCGTCGACGAGGTGCTGGACCTGGTGGGCCTGGCCGACGTCGCGGGGCGCCGCGTGGGCGGCTTCTCGCTCGGCATGCGGCAGCGTCTGGGCCTGGCCACCGCGCTCCTCGGCGACCCCGGCGTGCTCGTGCTCGACGAACCCACGAACGGCCTCGACCCCGAGGGCATCCGCTGGATGCGCTCCCTGCTGCGACGCCTCGCCGAAGAGGGCCGCACCATCCTCATCTCCTCGCACCTGCTCGCCGAGGTGCAGCAGACCGTCGATGCGCTGCTGATCATCTCGCACGGCCGGCTCGTCTTCCAGGGCGGCGTCGAAGACCTCGCCGATCCCGACGAGTACGCCACCGTCGTGGACTCCCCCGACCGCGCGGCGCTGTCGGCGCTGCTGGATGAGCGCGGCATCGACTACCAGCTGCTGCGCAACGGCTTCACCATCCGCCACCTGGAGCCGGTCGAGATCGGCGCCCTCGCGGCCGGCGCCGGCATCACCCTGTCGCACCTGCAGAGCAAGGGTGCGAGCCTGGAGGACATCTTCCTCGAGCTCGTCAGCGGCGTCCGCGTGCATTCCAGCGCCGGAGGGACGACGCTCGCCGCCACCGTCCCGGATGCCGACGCGGTGGTGGATACCCACACGGTTCCGGATGCCGCGCCCCCGGTGCCCGAGCCCGCCGTTCCGGCTGAGGAGCCCGACGTGCCCACCGCGGCGCCCGCCCCCTCGGAGGCGGACGCCCTCGACGACGACCTCGACACCTCGACGGACCTCGTGACGATCCCCGCCGCGCCGCGGTCCGCCCGGACCGCCTCGCCGCCGGACGCTCCGCGCTCGTTCTACGCGGTGGCATCCACGGGGGTCATCGACGTCGTGCCGCCCTCCCCCGCCCGACGGGCGGACGACGCTCTGACAAACCAGGGGGAGACGAACGAGAGGGAGACGAACGAGGGGGAGGTGCAGCGATGAGCCTCGTCGCCGTCACGCGTTCCGAGTACACCAAGCAGTTCTCCACCGCCGGTTGGTGGGTGCTGGCGATCGTTCTCGTCGTCTACGTCGCCTTCACCGCCGGGGTGATCGCCCTCGTCTTCGGCGGCGTCGCCTCGGGGCGGATCACGGGCAACGGCCCCGCGCCGCAGACCGAGGGGCTCGCGGGTCTCGTCTACAGCGCGGCGAGCGGCGTGGGGTATGTCTTCCCCCTGCTGGTCGGCACGCTGATGGTGACCACCGAGTTCCGTCACAAGACGCTCACCCCGACGTTCCTCGCCACGCCGCGGCGGAGTCTCGTCCTCGGCGGGAAGTTCTTCGTCGGCGTCGTCGTCGGCCTGCTGTACGGCATCCTCGCCTCGGCTGCCGCCCTCGCCGCGGGTGCGGGCGTGCTGAGCGTCTTCGGCGTCGACGCCGAGCTCGCCTCCGCGGAGACATGGACCCTCGTCGGCCGGATGCTGCTCGCGTTCGCGCTCTGGGCCGTCGTCGGCATCGGCGTGGGCACGGTGGTGCGCAACCAGGTCGCGGCGATCGTGATCGTGCTCGCCGTCACGCTGTTCATCGAGCCGATCGTGCGGACGCTCGGCGGACTCGTCGCGGGCTTCAGCGAGGTCGTGAAGTGGTTCCCGAGCGCGGCGAGCGACGCGCTCGTGGGCAAGACGATCTTCGGCGCGATGGCATCCGGCGGCGCCGGCGGTCTGGACTGGTGGATCGGCGGCCTGGTGCTGCTCGCCTACGCCGTCGTCTTCCTCGTGATCGGCCTGTTCACGACCTGGCGACGCGACGTCGACTGAGCCCCGCAAGACGAACCCGCCGCAGCCGCCCGCCGCAGCCGCCCGGCGCAGCGCATTTGGCGCACCCGCGTCGGTCGGTGACAATCAATCGTGCTCGACGGACCGGTGATCGCCGAATGGCTCCCCGTGTCGGTGGCATCCCTGGTCCTGCTCCTGCTCGCCGCGGGAGTGGCCGGATGGGTCGACGCGGTCGTGGGTGGCGGCGGGCTCATCCAGCTGCCGGCACTGGTGATCGCCGTGCCCAAGGACGTCGCGACACCGTTCATCCTCGGCACGAACAAGCTGTCGTCGTTCTTCGGCACGCTCTCGGCCAGCGGGGTCTATCTGCGGAAGATCCGCGTGAAGCTCGTGTTGCTCATCCCCCTCGTCGCGGGCGCGTACGTGGGGTCCACGATCGGCGCGGCGCTCTCGCGCTCCGTGCCGCGCGAGGTGCTGACCCCCGTCGTGCTGGTGGCCGTCGTCGGCGTCGCCCTGTACACGCTGTTCAAGCCGCGGATGGGCCTGGAGCACGAACCCCGCCACGACCGTGCGGCGGCCATCGCCTGGCGGGCGGGCGCGATCGGGCTCCTGGTCGGCTTCTACGACGGCATCCTGGGTCCGGGCACGGGGTCGTTCTTCGTCATCCTCATCGTGAGCGTGCTGGGCTACGGCTTCCTGCAGGCGAGCGTGAACGCCAAGATCGCCAACCTCACCACGAACCTCGCCGCCCTCGCGGTGTACGGCGTGCACGGCGAGATCCTGCTCGCCCTCGGCCTCGCCATGGCCGTCATGAACATCACGGGCGGCTTCATCGGCGCGCACATGGCGACCCGCCGCGGCAGCGGGTTCGTGCGCATCGTGTTCCTCGTGACCCTGTCGATCCTCATCGTCAAGCTCGCCTGGGACACCGTGGCGCAGTTCACGGCGTGACGCGCGTCAGGAGACGATGTCGACGACGTTCTCGGGTTCGGATGCCACGTCCAGCCGCAGCGCCTTGAGCAGGGCCACGCCGTGCTTGGTGGTCAGCACGAGACGCTCGAACTCCTCGTGACCGCTCAGGTCGATCACGACGCTCGGCTTGCGGCCGCGGATGATGACGAAGTCGTTGCCGCTCGCCGACTTCCACGTGCCCGCCCCCACGGCGACCGGCAGGTTGATACCCGGATTCGGGACGCCGCGCAGCCACGTCCAGGCATCGTCCGTGAGCTGCACCCGCTCGATGTGCTCGCGGGGCACGACGACGTTGGTCTTGCGGAAGGAGAGCGCGCGCTCGGTCGGCGACAGCACGACCTCGAGCTGCGTCGAGTCGAGCAGCAGGGTCACCATGGCATCCATCCTGCCAGGCGACACGGCGCGCAACGACGTGGGACCTCACGAGACGGCAACGATCGCTCCGGCCCGAATGTCGGGGGCGCGGGATAGCCTGGAGCGATGAGTACGGGCAGCGCTGCGCCGCGAGTCGCACCGGCCCGAGGCACCTCGATCGACGATCTCCTCGCGCGGGTGCGCGACGGTCACCGGCCCGACGTCGACGAGACCGAGGCGCTGCTGCACGCCCCGCTCGACCTGCTCTTCCCCGTCGCCGCAGCGCTGCGCGACGACGGACTGCAGCGCGCGGGGCGACCGGGCGTGGTGACGTATTCGCGCAAGGTGTTCGTCCCGCTCACGACCCTGTGCCGCGACAGGTGCCACTACTGCATCTTCGTCGACACCCCCGGCCAGCTGAACCTGCTGCGCAAGCCCACGTACATGAGCCCCGAGCAGGTGCTCACCGTGGTGCGCCAGGGCCAGGCACTCGGCTGCAAGGAGGCGCTGCTCACCCTCGGCGACCGCCCCGAGGAGCGCTGGCCCGAAGCCCGCGCGTGGCTCGACGAGCACGGCTTCGCCTCGACCATCGACTACGTCGCGCACATCGCCCGGGTCATCACGGCCGAGACCGGCTTGCTCGTGCACGCCAACCCCGGGGTCATGCACCCCGACGAGCTCGCTGTTCTCCGCCCGGTGTCACCGTCGATGGGCATGATGCTCGAGACCACCTCCCGGCGGCTCTTCGAGGAGCCGGGGCAGGTGCACTACGGCTCCCCCGACAAAGACCCCGACCTGCGTCTGCGCGTCATCGACGATGCCGGGGCCGCCGGCATCCCGTTCACCACCGGCATCCTGGTCGGCATCGGCGAGACCGTCCGCGATCGCGCCGAGTCGCTCGTGGCCCTGCGCGAGAGCAACGACCGACACGGCCACGTGCAAGAGGTGATCGTGCAGAACTTCCGCGCGAAGCCCCGCACCGCCATGCAGGGCGCACCCGATGCCGACATGGCCGAGTACCTCGCGGCCGTCGCCACCGCGCGGCTGGTGTTCGGCCCCTCGATGCGCATCCAGGTGCCGCCGAACCTGTCCGATCCGCGCGAGCTGGGCGCCCTCATCGCCGCGGGCATCGACGACTGGGGCGGAGTGTCGCCGTTGACGGCCGACCATGTGAACCCCGAGCGCCCCTGGCCGCAGATCGACGACCTGGCTGCTCACACGGCCACGCACGGCTACACGCTGCGCGAGCGCCTCACCGCGCACCCCGAGTTCGTTCAGGATGCCGCGACCTGGATCGATCCGGCCCTGCACGCGCCCGTGCGCGCCCTGGCGGATGCCACGGGGCTCGCGGCCGACGTCACGCCCGCCGCCCGCCCCAGCACCACCTCCGCGGGCGCACCCGACCCGGGCGTGAAGCGCCTCGCCGAGCGCGCGGCATCCGATCCCCTCGCTCTCGACGACGCCGACTGGACCCGGCTGCTACGCGCCACGGGCGCAGACCTCGACGACCTCACATCGACAGCCGACGACGCGCGCCGGTACACCGTCGGTGAGCCCATCACCCTCGTGCAGAACCGCAACCTCACCTCCACCGGCTTCCGCCGGACGGGCCGCGCGGCGGCCGGTGAGTTCGACCTCGACGACGCCGCCGCGCTCGCGGCCGACGCGGCGGGGCTCGGCGCGACCGAGATCTGCATCCAGGGCATGCTGCGGGCCGATGAGGACCCGTCGGCGTACCTCGACATCGTCCGGGCCGTGAAGCGCGGGGCACCCGGCATCCATGTCCACGCGTATCGCCCCGCCGACGTGCGCGACCTCGCCGACCATGGGGGCCTCGGCCTCGACGGTGCCCTCTCGGCGATGCGCGAAGCCGGCGTCGACACCGTGCCCGGAACGGGCGTGAAGGTCCTCAGCGAACGCGTGCGCGCCCTCGTCGCCCCGGGCGACCTCGAGATCGACCGCTGGATCGAGGGGATCACCGCGGCTCACCGCGCCGGTTTCCGCTCGACGTCGGTGCTGTTCTACGGCCACGTCGAGACCGCCGAGGAGCGCATCGCGCATCTGCGACAGCTGCGCACCATCCAGGCCGACACCGGTGGCTTCGCCGAGTTCGTCCCCATCCCGCTCCCGGGCGGCGACGTGCCGCTGGTGACGGGGCGCTCGCCGCTCGACGAGCACCGCGCGATGGTCGCTGTCTCGCGGCTGCTGCTGTCGGGCAGCATCCCGCACGTACAGATCCCCTGGACCCGCGTCAGCCTCGACGCGGCGGCCGTGCTGCTGCGCGCGGGCGGCGACGACCTCGGCGGCACCCTGTACGACGGGCGCGTGCTCCCCGACACGGGGATCGAGCACGGCCTCGAACTCCCCGTCGCCGCGGCTGAGCGCACCGCCCGCAGCCTCATGCGGCCGTTCCGGCTGCGGACGACCGACTACCGTGTCGCCGCGGGCGCCGGAGTGCACGCATGAGGATCGTCGACGTCGCGATCGTCGGCGCCGGCTTCGCCGGTCTCGCGATGGCCGGAGCCCTGCGACGAGCGGGCCGCGACGACATCGTCGTGCTCGAGCGCGCCGACGACGTGGGCGGCACCTGGCGCGACAACACCTACCCGGGCGTCGCGTGCGACGTGCCAGCCCACCTCTACAGCCTCGCCGCGCATCCGAACCCCGCGTGGTCGCGCACCTTCGCGTCCGGCGGCGAGATCCAGGCGTACCTGCGCGACGTGACCGTGCGTGAGGGCCTCGGCGACCGGTTGCGGCTGCGCACGCCGATGCTCGGAGCGCGATGGGATGCCGTCGACGCGGTGTGGCGCATCGACACCGGCGCCGAGCCGCTCGCCGCGCGCTCGCTCGTCCTGGCCTGCGGTCGCCTCACCGAGCCGCACGTCCCCGCGATCGCCGGGCTCGAATCGTTCACGGGGCCGCTGTTCCACTCCGCCCGCTGGGACCACGACGTCGACCTCGCCGGGAAGCGCGTCGCGGTCGTCGGCACCGGCGCGAGCGCCGTGCAGCTCGTCCCCGAGCTCGCGCGCCGCGCCGCCCACGTGACGCTATTCCAGCGGACCCCCGCGTGGATCGTGCCGCGCGGCGGCGGTGACATCCCCGCGCCCGAGCGCGAACGGCTCGCGGAGAACCCCGGCGACCTCGCGCGCCTGCGCGCCGAGCTGTACGCCGAGGGCGAGCAGCGATTCGCCTCCCGCTCGGGCGACGCCGCGGCATCCGCCGCCGCCCGCGCGATCGCTCTCGAACACCTGCACGCGCAGGTCGCCGACCCGGCGCTGCGGGCGGCCCTCACCCCCGACTACGCCTTCGGCTGCAAGCGCGTGCTGCTCTCCGACGCGTTCTATCCCGCCGTCGCCTCCGACGCCGTGACCCTCGAGCCCACCGCCCTCGCCGCGGTCGACGGCTCGACGCTCACGGCGGCGAGCGGCGCACGCTTCGAGACGGACGTGCTCGTCCTGGCCACGGGCTTCGCCTCGACCGAGCAGCCCTACGCCGACCTCGTGCGCGGCGAGAACGGCACGCTCGCCGAGCACTGGTCGCAGGGCATGACGTCGTTCGGCTCGACGGTCGTGGCGGGCTTCCCCAACCTCTTCGTGCTGAACGGTCCCAACGCGAGCCTCGGCCACAACTCGGCCGTGCTCATGGCCGAGGAGCAGTCCGCGTACGTCGTGCGTGCCCTGACCGAGCGCGACCGCCGCCCGGATCGGACGCTGCGCGTGCGGCCCGAGGCCGAAGCGGCCTACACCGACGAGATCGCCGCCGCCGCGGCATCCACCCCCTGGCTGACGGGCGGATGCCGCAACTGGTACGTCGACGACCGATCGGGGCGGCTGACCTTGCTGTGGCCGGGTACCGTGCAGGCGTTTCACGAGCGCCTGGCCGGCACCGACGGGTCGGAGTTCGAGCCCGCGCACACCCCCGTGCGCGGCTGTGGAGTTGGAGGAGAGAGATGACGGTTCCCCTGCGTTTCGGATACAAGGCCTCGAGCGAGCAGTTCGGCCCGAATGAGCTGCTCGACTTCAGCGTGCTGGCCGAGGAGGTGGGCTTCGACTCGGTCTTCCTCTCCGACCACCTGCAGCCCTGGATGCACGACGGCGGCCACGCCCCCAACGCCCTGCCCTGGCTCGGCGCCCTCGGTGCCCGCACGAGCCGCGTCATCATCGGCACGAGCGTGCTCACCCCGACGTTCCGGTACCACCCCGGCGTCATCGCCCAGGTGTTCGCCACCCTCGGCGTGATGTACCCCGGACGTGTCGTCCTCGGCGTCGGCACCGGCGAAGCGCTCAACGAAGTCACCCTCGGCCTGGACTGGCCCGACGCCCCCGAGCGCTTCCAGCGCCTGAAGGAGGCGATCACGATCATCAACGAGCTGTGGGAGGGCGAGCGGGTGACGTACGAGGGCACGTACTACTCGGTGAAGGATGCCACCATCTACGACCGCCCCGAGCAGAAGGTGCCGATCTACATCGGCGCCTCGGGGCCGGCGGCCACGCGCCTGGCCGGCCGCATCGCCGAGGGCTACATCACGACCAGCGGCAAGGACCCCGAGCTCTACACCGAGAAGCTCCTCCCCGCGCTCGACGACGGCCTGTCGAAGGCCGGCCGCACCCGCGACGACGTCGACACCCTGCTTGAGGTGAAGGTGTCGTACCACCCCGACTACGACACCGCGCTGGAGAAGACCCGCTTCTGGGCCCCGCTCGCCCTCACGGCGGAAGAGAAGATGAGCGTGCACGACCCCCTCGAGATGCAGCGCCTCGCGAACGAGCTGCCCATCGAGCGGGCGGCATCCCGCTTCATCGTCTCCACCGACCCCGACGAGCACGTCGAACGCATCGCCCAGTACGTCGACCTCGGCTTCCGCCACCTCGTGTTCCACGACCCCGGCCACGACCAGGAGCAGTTCCTGCGCACCTACGGCGAGGAGATCCTCCCCCGCCTGCGCAAGCGCTTCGCCTGAGGCGGGGGTGCGCCGCGCTCCCGACGCATCGACGCGCCACAGCATGTTCCCGGGCGACACCGCTACCCCCATCCGGAAATGTCAGGAGTCCGGCGCACAATGGATGCGATGAGCACTCCCGAGATCCGTGACGGCTGGGTCGTCGTCGTGCCGGTCAAGCCCGCCGCGCTCGGCAAGACACGGCTGACCGACGTGACGAGCGACCGTGAGGCCCTGGCCCGCGCGATCGCCCTCGACACGATCGCGGCCGTCGCGGCCACCGCACGCGTCACGCGGGTCCTCGTGGTAACCGACGACACCGAGGTGCGCGCGCAGATCGCGCAGTGGCCCGCGGTCGACGTCGTCGTGGAGGGCGACGTACGCGGCCTCGACGCGGCGATCGCGCTCGGCGCCGAGACCGCGGGCGTGAGCGCTCCGCGCGCGGCGCTCCTGGGAGACCTCCCGGCACTCACGCCGCGCGATCTCGACGCCGCGCTGATGCTCGCGAGCGACGTCGAGCGGGGTGTGGTCCCGGATGCCGAGGGCACCGGCTCCACCCTCGTCACGGCCCGACCCGGCGCGGTGTGGGTCTCGGCGTTCGGCGCCGACTCCGCCGCCCGCCACCGCCTGCTGGGGTGCACCGACCTCGCGGTGCCGCGGGAGTCGACCCTGCGTCGCGACGTCGACACCGCGGCGCAGCTGGCCGAGGCCGTCGCGCTGGGCGTGGGCCCACGGACGGCCGCGGTGCTGCGCGCCGCCGTGGCTTAGCCCGCGCCCGCGCCACTCACGCCGCCCGCGCTCGCGCCGCCGCCCGCGCCCGCGCCGTTCACGCCGCCCGCGCGCGAACTTCGCAGAATTCCTCGTTCTTCGGAGATTTGCGGCGCGATTCTCCGAGCTTCGCGCGATCCTGCGAGAACCGCCGCGTCCCGCGCGCCGCCGCCCGCGCCGTTCACGTCCGGACTTCGCGAATCGAGAACTGATTCGGCGAATCGGACAATACCCAGTGTGAGCACGCACGACGGCGACATCATCGTTCGGTCCCTGACACACGGGGCCGTCTTCGCCGACCTGTACGACCGGCACGAACGCGTCATCCACCGCTACGTCACCCGACGTCTCGGCACGGCGTTCGCCGAGGACATCACCTCGGAGACGTTCCTCGTCGCCTTCGCGCGCCGAGCCTCCTTCACGGGCGGCCTCGACGCGCGCCCCTGGCTCCTCGGCATCGCCACCGTCCTCATGCAGAAGCACGCCCGCGTGGAGGCGCGTGCCTGGCGCGGGATGCTCGCGGCCGATATCGCCCGCGTCCACGTCGACGACATCGAGACCGCCGACGAGCGGATGGATGCCGATGGCCTCGCGCCGCACCTGGGAGCAGCCCTCGCCGACCTCTCGCGGGGCGACCGCGACGTTCTGCTGCTGCACACCTTCGGCGACCTCGACTACTCCGGGATCGCCGAGGCCCTCGGCATCCCGATCGGAACCGTCCGCTCACGCCTGAGCCGCGCGCGGCGCAGAGTCCGCGCCGCCATCACCCCGCACGTCACTCCGCCCGTCACACCGGCCCCGAACCGAGAAAGAGAGCACCACCGTGGATGAGATCTCGCTGTTGAACCGTGTCCGGGCCGACGCCCCGGAGCGTCACCCCGACGACGTGATCCGCGGTCGCGCGGCGCTGCTGCGCGCGATCGACGCGCCGCCCGCGCCCGCCCCCGTCCGTCACCCGCGCCAGCGGTGGGTCTGGATCGGATCGGCCGCCGCCGCGACGTGCGCCCTGACCGGCGTCATCGTCTTCGGCGGGGCGCTGGGCGCCCCGGTCGGCGCCGACCCGGCCGCCGCGGCTGTCCTCGGCTCGGCGGCCACGGCCGCACGGAACGTCGTCGACCCGGTCGTCGGCCCCGGCCAGTACCTGGAGATCCGCACGGACGCCGTCTACGCGGCATCGGGAACGACGATCGCCGACAGCGACCGGGCGCGCCTCGAGAACGACGGCAACATCCAGGACGGCGATCTCACATCGTTCCTCGAGACCCAGCTGGGGGCCCTGTGGGTGCCGGCCGACCGATCGGGCGACTGGATCGAAGTCCGCTGCGCGCGTACCCCCGTCCAGACGTTCGGCCCCCGCTCCGAGACGTTCGCCGCCGAGATGGGCATCGTGGGAGGCGATAGCCGCATGGTGTTCCCGGCCGGAAAGACCGAGTACGGCGCCCCCATCACGATGTTCGACACCGACTCCGCCGCCGACCTCCCCCGCGATCCCCACCAGCTGCTGGAGAGGATCTACGAGGAGAACGGAAACGCCGGCCCCTCGCGCGACGGCGAGGCACTCGTGTGGCTCGCAGACCGGCTGCGCTCGGGTACCGTCCCGGCGGATCTGCGCTCGGTCTTCTACGAAACGGCCGCCCTCATCCCCGGTGTCACGATCACCGAGGAGCAGGCCACCCTGAACGGCCGCACCGGCACGGCGATCGGCCGCGACGAGGACAAGAGCGGCTTCCGCCAGGACATCATCATCGACCCCGAGACGGGCGCGTTCATCGGCGAGCGCCAGGTGCTCCTGAGCCCCGTCGCCGACATGCCCGCCGGGACGTCAACGGGCTCCACGTCCGTGACGACGACCGTCGTGGACGCCGCACCCGAGGGGACGGCGCTGTGCGCGGAGTGACCGGCACCGGTCCGGCTGACCTGCTGCTTCCACGGACGCAGGCGGTGGTCCTGACGGGGGAGCCGGATGCCGCCGCGGCGGTCGCCCCTCTCGGGACCGTGGCCTCCCGTTCGCGGCGCCTCCCGCCCGATCAGGCCCGCAGCGCCGCCTCGGCGATCGCGGCCGAAGCCGCCTCATCGCGCATCCACAGCGGCGCGACGAGGGCGCGGATCCCCGCTGCCTCCACCTCGGACGCGGCCGCCGCATCTTCTTCGGCGAGCAGCCAGGCATCCAGCACCCCGCCTGCGGAACGCGCGCCGTAGTGTCGCGCGACGGCGGCGGCCGAGGTCTCGACTCCGATCGCCGTCAGGCACACGTCTGCCATCCCGCGCACGACGCGTCCGCCGATGATGGGCGAGACGCCGACCACCCGAGCGGAGGTCTGGCGCAGGGCCTCGCGCATCCCCGGCACCGCCAGGATCGGCCCGATCGACACGACGGGATTCGACGGGGCGAGCAGCACCACGTCGGCCGCCGCGATGGCATCCGTCACGCCGGGGGCGGGCTCGGCATCCGTGATCCCGGGGTTCTCGAACGCGCGCGGAGCGAGCTGCGCGCGGTGACGCGTCCACCACTCCTGGAAGTGCAGCCGCCCGCCGTCCTCCAGCAGCACGTGCGTGTCGACCTCACTGTCGGTCATGGGGAGGAGCCGGATGCCGAGCGGCCAGCGCTCCGCCATACGCTCCAGCACCTGCGTCGGGGTGAAGCCCTCCCGCAACCAGCCGGTGCGCGCGAGATGGGTGCCGAGATCGAGGTCGCCGAGCGTGAACCACGGCCAGCCCGCACCCCACGCCTGCAGCTCCTCGTTGACGCGTTCGGAGTCGCCCGCGCGACCCCAGCCGCGGACCGTGTCGTTCACGCCGGCGAGGGCATAGGTGATCGAGTCGACGTCGGGCTGCAGGCGCACCCCCGACAGCCACAGGTCGTCACCGGTGTTGACGACGACGGTGGCCTCGGGCGCACCGAGCCGCCGGAGCGCAGCACGGACGCCCAGCGTGAACTTCGACCCTCCGACTCCACCGGCGAGGACGACGACACGAGGGGTGGGAACCCCGGGCAGCGAGACCGTCACTGCGCGAGCAGCGTCGGGTCGAGCGCCTCCGCCGCGGCCTTCGCCGCACCCGGCAGCGCCGAGATCACGTGCTCGAGAGCCGCGTCGTCGTGCGCGGCGGTGAGGAACCACGCCTCGAACACGCTCGGGGGCAGCGAGATGCCGGCATCCAGCATCGCGTGGAAGAACGCGGCGTACCGGTACGACTGCTGCGTGAGCGCCGTGGCGTAGTCGAGCGGCACCTCGGGCAGGAACGCGACGCCGAACAGCGAGCCCGCGCGCGGCACCACGTGCACCACGCCCTCGGCCGTCAGCGCCGCATCCAGCGCATCGGCCACCCGCGTGGCAGCGGCATCGACCGTGGCGTACACCTCGGGCGTCGCCAGGCGCAAGGTCGCAAGCCCCGCCGCGACCGAGAGCGGATTCCCCGACAGCGTGCCGGCCTGGTAGACCGGGCCGAGCGGCGCGAGGTGGTCCATGACGTCGGCCCGACCACCGAGCGCGGCCAGCGGCATCCCGCCGCCGACGACCTTGCCGAACGTGAGGATGTCGGGCAGGTACGTCTCGCCTCGCGAGGCCTGCAGACCCCAGAAGCCGGCCGGGTGCACGCGGAAGCCGGTCAGCACCTCGTCCATGATGAGCAGCGCGCCGTGGCTGTGCGCGATGTCGGCGAGGGCCGCGTTGAAGCCGGGCAGCGGCGGCACGACACCCATGTTGGCCGATGCCGCCTCGACGATGATCGCGGCGATGTTCTCGCCATGCACCGCGAAGGCCTCTCGCACCGCGTCGAGGTCGTTGTACGGCAGCACGAGCGTCTGGGCCGCGATCGGAGCGGGAACGCCGGCCGAACCGGGCAGGGCCAGGGTCGCGACACCGGAACCGGCGGCCGCCAGCAGGCCGTCGGAGTGGCCGTGGTAGTGACCGGCGAACTTGATGAGCAGGTCGCGGCCCGTGACGCCGCGCGCCAGACGGATCGCCGTCATCGTCGCCTCGGTGCCGGTCGACACCAGGCGCACCTTCTCGACGGGCTTGAGGTCACCGACCCGCACGCGCTGGGCGATGAGGTCGGCGAGCTCCACCTCTGCGCCGGTGGGCGCCCCGAAGGACAGACCCCGGGATGCCGCGGCCTGCACCGCCTCGACCACCTCGGGGTGCGCGTGCCCGAGCAGTGCCGGACCCCACGAGGCGACGAGGTCGACGTACTCGCGGCCCGCGGCATCCGTGATCCGAGGTCCCGACGCGGACTGCACGAACCGCGGCGTGCCGCCGACCGAGCCGTAGGCCCGCACGGGCGAGTTCACCCCGCCCGGGATGACGTCCTTGGCGCGCGCGAACCACTGGTCGTTGAGGTCAGTCATGGCATCCATTCTCCCGGCTGCGAGCGCGTGAGTCGCCACGATCGGTCGCTTCCGAGGACGGCGCAGCGACACATCTTGGCTATTCGCGCGCGAGAGCGCGGGTTACAACTCGGCGCGGAGCCAGCGCGCGGCCTCGACCGCCCAGTACGTCAGGATCGCGTCGGCGCCGGCACGGCGGATGCCGAGCAGGCTCTCGAGGATCGCTCCGCGGCGGTCGATCCAGCCGTGGGCGGCGGCGGCCTCGATCATCGCGTACTCGCCCGACACCTGGTACGCCCAGACAGGCACGTCGACGGACGCCCGCACGTCAGCGAGAACGTCGAGGTACGGCAGCGCGGGCTTGACCATGACGATGTCGGCGCCCTCTTCGACGTCGAGCAGCGCCTCGCGCACGCCCTCGCGGCCGTTGCCGGGATCGAGCTGGTACGAGCGGCGGTCGCCCTTCAGCTGCGAGTCGACGGCCTCGCGGAACGGACCGTAGAAGGCGCCGGCGTACTTCGCCGAGTAGGCGAGGATGAGCGTGTCGGTGAAGCCCTCGGCATCCAGAGCCTCGCGCACCGCGGCGACCTGGCCGTCCATCATGCCGGACAGCCCGAGCATGGCCGAGCCGGCGCGGGCCTGGGCGAGACCCATCGCCGTGTAGCGCTCGAGGGTCGCGTCGTTGTCGACGACCGCTTGTGCAGCAGGTTCCTGAGCTCGTCGAAGGACGCCGCAGTGACCGTGGTCGGTGAACTCGTCGAGGCACAGGTCGGTCTGCACGACGAGCGCATCGCCGACCTCGGCGACGACGGCCGCAGTCGCGACATTCAGGATGCCGTCCGGGTCGTCGGCACCGGACCCCACCGCATCGCGCGTCTCGGGCACGCCGAACAGCATGACGCCGCCGATGCGCTCCTCGGCCGCCTCGGCCGCCGCGCGGCGGAGGGAGTCGAGCGAGTGCTGCACGATCCCGGGCATCGAGCCGATGGGGCTCGGCTCGGAGATGCCCTCGCGCACGAACATCGGCAGCACGAGCTGCGAGGGCACGAGGTGCGTCTCGCGGGCGAGACGACGGACGGCGGGGGTGCGGCGCAGGCGCCGCGGGCGGTGCAGGGGGAAAGTCATGGAGTCGTTTCTTCGGGGGGAAGGGGGAACCGCGCCACGGCCTCGATGAGCGATTCGACGGTCTGCCGCTCGGCGACGACGTCGACGCTGAGCCCGGCGCGCTTGGCATCCTTGGCCGTGCGCGGGCCGATCGCGGCGATGACGGTGGATGCCGGGATCTCGGGGAACTGCGTGACCACCTGTTCGGCCACCGACCCGCTGGTCACGAGGATCGCGTTGATCCGCCCGGAGTGCACGTCGCCGGCGATCTTCTCCGTCACCGGCACGCCGACGGTGCGATACGCCACGACGCTGCGGACATCGTGCCCCGCCTCGATCAGCAGGCGCGTGAGGACGGGCTTGGCGATCTCGCTGCGCAGGGTCAGGACCGTGCGCGGTGCGGACTCGAGGTCGATCATCTGCTCGGCCATTCCCTGCGCCGAGTTGTCGCGTTCCGGCACGAGGTCGACGCGGTAGCCGACGGCCTGCATCGCGGCGGCTGTCGTCTCGCCGACGACGGCGACCTTCGTCGCCGCGGGGATCACGGCCTTGTAGGCGTACAGCACGTCGACGGTGGTCGCGCTCGTGAGCGTCAGCCAGTCGAAGGCGCCGTCGGCCAGGTCGGCGAGCGCCTGGTCGAGGGTCGCCTGATCGTTGGTCGGCGCGAAGTTGATCAGCGGAGCGATGACCGGGACGGCCCCCCGCTGACGCAGGCTCGCGGCGACGCCGTCACCCCAGGGGCCTCCGCGCGGCACGAGCACGCGGCGACCGGCGAGCGGCTTGGGCACGCTGCCCGTCGAGGTGGTCGGCGTGTACCGATGGCCTTCATTCATGTGGTCGACTCTCGTGGTACCAGATCGGCCGCCCCGCGTTCGAGCAGCCGACGCGCGGTTTCGCGGCCCAGCCGCGCTGCCTGCGCGATCAGACCCCCGTCGTCGGCAGCATCCGCTCCATTGCCACTGCCCGTTTCCCGAGCATACCCCGCCTCGACACGCACGGTCTGGTCGATGCCGACACGATGCGCTCCGTCCAGGGCATAGACCACGGCCCGCAGGCGCAGGTCGCCGTCGGTGAGAGCAGCGTGGGTTCCCACGGGGGCGCTGCACCCGGCATCCAGGGCCGACAGCACGCTGCGTTCGGCCGTGATCGCGACGCGTGTGTCCTCGTCGTCGAGCTCGGCGAGCGCGGCGAGGATGTCGGCGTCGATGTCGGTGCGCGTCTCCACGGCGAGAGATCCCTGACCGGGCGCGGTCGGCCACTCCGCGAGCCCCAGCTCCTCGGCTCGCAGCCCGCCGAGGTCGCCGCCCAGACGCGAGATGCCCGCGGCGGCGAGGATGACGGCATCCAGTTCTCCGTCGCGCACACGCGCGAGACGCGAGTCGACATTGCCGCGGATGTCGCGGATGTCAAGACGCGGGTTGTGCCGCAGCGCCTGCGCGACGCGGCGAGGAGAGCCGGTGCCCACGCGCGCCCCCGGACCCAGCGCGTGCAGCGGGGTGCCGTCGCGGGTCACCACGACGTCGCGAGCGTCCTCCCGCCTCGGCGTCGCAGCGATGACGAGCCCCTCGGGCTGCGCGGTGGGCAGGTCTTTCAGCGAATGCACGAGGAAGTCGCACCGGTCGGCGGCGAGCGCCTCGCGCAGACCGTTCGCGAACACGCCTCGCCCGCCCAGCTGCGAGAGCGAGGCGCGGTTGACATCGCCCTCGGAGACGATGGGCACGAGTTCGACGGGACGACCGGATGCCGCGACGACGGCGTCGGCGACCATCTGCGACTGCGTGATCGCCAGGGCGCTGCGACGCGTGCCGAGTCGCAGGGGCGCGGTCACTGAAGGATCTCGGGGATCTCGTCGAGGGTCACGAGGCGTCCCGTGTAGAACGGCACCTCTTCCCGGACGTGTCGACGCGCCTCGGTGTAGCGCAGGTCGCGCATCATGTCGACGAGGTCGGTGAGCACGTCGGCCTCCAGCGGCAGGAGCCACTCGTAGTCGCCGAGGGCGAAGGATGCCACGGTGTTGGCGATGACACCCTTGTAGACCGAGCCCTTCTTCCCGTGCTCGATGAGCATCTCGCGACGCTCGGCCTCGGGCAGCAGGTACCACTCGTAGCTGCGGATGAAGGGGTACAGGCACAGCCACTGCCGCGCCTCGAGGCCCCGCAGGAAGCCCGGGACGTGCGAGCGGTTGAACTCGGCGTCGCGGTGCACCCCCATGGCGTTCCACGTGGGGAGCAGATTCTTGAGCAGGTCGGTGCGGCGCAGGCGACGCAGGTCGCGCTGCAGCGCCTGCGGGTCCTCGCCGTGGAGCCAGACCATCAGGTCGGCGTCGGCGCGCAGACCGCTGACGTCGTAGAAGCCGCGGACGGTGACGCCGTCGGCCTCGATGAGCGAGACGAGGTCGGCGAGCTCGGTGGCATCCGTGACGGTCACCGGGTTCTCGGGGTCGCGGCGCAGGACCGCCCAGAGCGTGTAAACGGAAGAGGAGGAGCTGTCGTCGGGCATGCCTCCAGTCTCGTCCCGTCCGCACGGGCGATCAAACCGGTTGACTCGCCGACGAGCCATTTCGCGCAGCGGTGTGCAGGCCGGCGCAGCCCTTGATACTGTGCGACGACGGCGTCGGGGGACGCCCGCCGAAAGGGTGCCCGATGTGGCTGTACGACCTGCCCATGTCCGTGGGATTGCCGCTGTTCATCCTCTTCGTGGTGGGACTGTCGTGCGGCATCCTGCTGGTCCTGCGCAAATGGGTTTTCCGGGTCGCGCCGCAGGGTGAGGAATGGGACCGCGTGCTCAGCTACGCGGTCGGCGCCTACGGCGTCTTCTACGGCGTGACGCTCGCCCTGATCGCCGCCGCGGCGTACGGCAACTTCACCGAGGTCGACGGCGTCGTTCTCGAGGAATCGTCGTCTCTGGCCGCGCTCTACCGCACCGCGGAACTCCTGCCCGACGAGCAGCAGGACGAGCTGCGCGCGCAGATCGTCGAATACACCCGCGCCGTCATCGACGAGGACTGGCCCCAGCAGCGCCTGCTCCAGTTGCCCGCGGAGTCGGATGCCAACGTGACGGGGATGCAGCGCGCCATCGACGCCGTCCAGCCGACCTCGGACGTCGAGGTCATCTACGTGCAGCAGGCACTGGAGCAGTTCCGCCAGCTCGTGCACGACCGCCGCGACCGCATCGCTCTGACGCACCTGGCCCTGCCGGACGTGCTGTGGATCGTGCTGACCGTGGGGGCGGTGCTCAACGCCATCCTCATCGGGCTGATCGAGGTGCGGAATCTGCGGGTCCACCTGCTCATGGCAGGCATGCTCGCCCTCTTCGTCGCGCTGCTGCTGTACGCCATCGCCGGCTTCGACCACGCCTACGCCGGCCCCATCGCCGTCACGCCGGAGTATTTCGAGGACCTGCTGAACGGCTTGTTCAAGAACGAGAGCTGACGGCCCGCCCCTGGAAGGGAGCGGGCCGCTGTGGAAGAACTCAGCGCGTGTAGGCGCGGACGATGCCCCAGACGGCGAAACCGACCAGGCTCGCGACACCGGCGACCACGGCGGCCGCGGCCCCCGGATTGCGCTGGGCGCTCTGGCGCACCTCGAGCACCTTACGGTCGACGGCCTCACTGGCACGACGCGGGACGTTGGCCTTGTCCTCGAGGGCGGCCAACGCCGCCTTCAGTTCCGCACGCGCGGACTGGACGGGGTCGGTGATGCCGAGCGGCACTGCGGTACGCGGCACGGGGATGGGACGCTCAATACTCACTGGCAGCCTCCTTCACGATCCGGACGTCTTCGGCGATGGCCTCGCCCGGGTTCTCCCGGTTCGCCAGCTTCTTGAACCGCAGGTAGCCCAGCAGCGCCAGGATCGCGGTGATGACCACCATCACACCGAACACCACGAGGGCCGACAGCCACACGGGCCACCAGGACGACAGGCCGGCGATGACGAACGCGAAGAACACCGGGATCGCCCAGAACAGGAAGATCAGCGCGCCCACGAACCAGCCGGCGCCGATTCCGGCGTCCTTGGCCGTGCGCTGCGCCCACGCCTTCGCGCCGTTGATCTCGGCGACGACGAGGTTGCGGACGAGCTCCGGGATGTCGCCGATCAGCGTGAACAGGCTGTCGTCGGAGCGGTCGCGGAATCCGCGAGGAGTGGTCATGCCTCAGCTCCCGGCGGAGGTGGAGCCGCTCTTGGCCGCGCGCGCACGCGTGGTCGCGGTCTTCTCGGCCTCCTTGGCCTCGTCGACGGAGTCCTCGACGACGTCGGCGACCTCGGATGCCGACTGCTTGGCGGCGCGGCCGGCGCGCTCGGCGCGCTCCTGGACGGTGCCGGACTGCGCGGCGGCGCCGGTCACCGTCTTCGCGCCTTTCCACACCACACCGGGCACGGACTTCAGGGCCGAGACGCCGAAGGCCTTGACCTTCTCGACCTGTCCCTGGACGACAGGCTGTTCCCAGACCTTCTCGGCCTGCGCCTTGATCTGCTCGTACCGTTCGCGGCCCGCGCGGGTACCGAGCACGTAGCCCGCCACGAGTCCGACGACGAGTGCTGCTTTGCCCCTCATGGGGTCTCCTCACGCTCGATCGAGTGCTGGTCGACTCTCACGATAGTCATGTATGCCGTCTCCGGCATCCGGCCTTGACAGACCGGGACGGATCGGCGAGTCCGCGGACGATCACCGGTGCCACAGGGCGGCGCTGCGCACACGATCCGCTTCGCGGTGCGCGTCGGGGATCACCTGGGCGAGCCCGGTGCCGGCGATCCAGGCTCCGGTCACCCCGAGCCCGGCCACCGCGCTCACGGCTCCGCGCGCCGCAGCCGTCTCCGCGGCGCGGCCGATCGTGGCCGCGGGCTGCGACTGCACGTACCGGACGCGGCGCGAGGCGCGCAGGGCGGATGCCGGCAGCTCGACGCCGAACATCGCCGCAGCCTCGGAGAGCGCCAGGCGTGCCGCGGCGTCGTCGTCCAGAGCGGCGGTGGCCGGCTCCTCGCCCTGTGCGCCGAACGACACCCGGACGACGTGGACGCCGGGCTCGGTGGCATCCCGCACCCAGTCCCACTTCGCGGTCGAGTGGGTGAGGGCCTTCGCGACGTGGCTGCCGGGCACGGTGAGCACGCCGGTTCCTCGCGGGGCGTCGTCGAGCACGGGGGCGTGGAGGACGAGGGTCACGACCTCCACCACCGGCGCGACCGGATCGCCGACCTCGAGGGAGGGGACGACGGGGGCGAGGAGAGCGCGCGCCGGCCCCTCGGGCAGGGCGACGATCACGGCGTCCGCCCGCACGGGCTCGGCGTCGGCCGAGGTGGTGGCCAGCCATCCGCCGTCGACGGGCGCGAGGGCCTCGACCGCGACCCCTGTGCGCAGCTCGACCCCGAGATCCCGGAGCTCTGCGACAAGGGCATCAACGAGGCGTGCCATCCCGCCCGCGATCCCCTGCACGGCGCCGCCGGGCGCCGGGGTCCGCGGTGCTGCGGCGCCGTCGGAGGCGGCGGCGACCGGGACGTCGGACGCGGGGGCATCGGCCGGGCGCGCCGTCGCCGCGCGCCCGAGACGCAGTTCGGCGACCGCGCCGGAGAGCGACCCGGTACGAGTGAGGGCCGCGTTCAGTCCGGGCGCGGCGAGGTCGACGTCGATGTCATCCGGGCGTGCGGAGTAGACCCCGCTCGTCACCGGGGCGACGAGCCGGTCGAGCACGCGCGCGCCCATGCGCGTGCGCACGAGAATGCCGAGGCTGCGCTGGTGGCCGATCGTCAGCGGCGGGCGCAGCCGGTCCAGGTAGGCGCGCCACGTCCCCGACCAGCCGATGATGCGGCGCACGTCGGGGGCGAAGGGATTGTCCGGGATGCCGAGCACCCCACCCTTCGGCAGCGGCGCGGCCCCCACGCCCGGCACCCCCGCCACCCACGCACCCGCGGGGTTCGGCGAGACGACCGCGTCGCCGAGGCCGAGGTCGTCGAGCAGCGCACGGACGACGCCGCCGCGGGTCGCGAAGCTCTCCGCCCCCACATCGAGCGTGAGGCCGCCGACCTCCTCGGAACGGACGACGCCGCCGAAGACCTCGGATGCCTCGAGGACGGTGACGTGCAGACCGACCTTGGCGCACTCCCGCGCCGCGACGAGGCCCGCGATCCCGCCGCCCGCAACCACGATGTGCGTCTCGAACGCCTGGCGCGCGAGGCGGTCGAGCGGATCGCTCACGCGTCTTCTCCGTGTGCGCGCGCGACGATGCGCGTCAGCACGGTGGGATCGGTGTCCGGCGGGACGCCGTGGCCGAGGTTGAGCACGTGCGCGCGGGCCGCGCGACCGCGCGCGAGCACGTCGTCGACGTGGGCGGCGAGCACGGGCCAAGGCGCTCCGAGGAGGGCCGGGTCGATGTTCCCCTGCAGCGTGACATCGGGTCCGACCAGGGCCGCGGCCTCGTCGAGCGGCATCCGCCAGTCCACTCCCACCGCGTCGGCGAGACCGTCCAGTCGCATGTCGTCGAGGAACGCGCCCGTGCCGACGCCGAAGTGGATGCGCGGGACCTCGATGCCCTCGAGGGCGGCGCGGGAGTGCGGCGCGATGAACTCGCGGAACGTCGCGGGCGCGAGCGAACCGGCCCACGAGTCGAAGAGCTGCACGGCCTGCGCGCCCCCGTCGATCTGCGCGTCGAGGAACGCCCGCGACACCCGCGCGAGCCACCCCGCCAGGCGGTGCCATGACGCCGGGTCGGCGTGCATCATGCCGCGCGCACGGAGGTGCTCCTTGGACGGGCCACCCTCGACGAGATACGCCGCCAGGGTGAACGGTGCGCCGGCGAAACCGATGAGCGGCACGGCGTCGTCGAGCTCGGCGACGACCAGGCGCGCGGCCTCGCGCACCGGCTCCGCCGCCGCGGCCACGTCTTCCGGGTCGATCGCGGTGATGCGGGCGACATCGTCAGCGGTGCGGACCGGATCGGCGAAGACGGGGCCCCGACCCGGCTCGATCACGACGTCGACGCCGGCCAGGCGCAACGGCACAACGATGTCGCTGAAGAAGATGGCGGCATCCACCCCGTGCCGACGGATCGGCTGCAGCGTGATCTCGGCGGCCAGGTTCGGCGTCAGGCACGCGTCGAGCATCCGGGTGCCCACCCGTAGCTCCCGGTACTCCGGCAGCGAGCGCCCCGCCTGCCGCATGAACCACACCGGCTGCCGCTCGGGGCGGTCGCCACGGAGGGCACGGAGCAGGGGCGCGTCGAGGGAGGCCATGGCATCCATCCTCCCATCCGCCCCCTGGGCGAGAGGGGGATGCCTTGACGTCGAGAGGCCGCCCGGAATACCCGGAGCAACGCGGGCGTAGAATATGTACGTGCTGCTGTGCGTCAGCGCGAGTCACAAGACCGCGTCCTTCGAGCTCCTCGAGCGGCTCAGCGTACCCGCGACCCCCGTCGCGCCTCTGATCGCCGAGCACGACGAGTGCGTTCAGGGTGCCGTCGTGGTGGCGACCTGCAACCGCTTCGAGGCGTACGTCGACATGGACGAGCCCGTGACGGCCGGCGTCGCCCTCGGCGTCGAGGCCACCCTTGCGGCGATCGAAGCCGCGACCGGTGTCCCCGCGAGCGAGCTGGACGGCGCGTACACGGTGCTCGGTGGTGCCGAGGTGGCGGAGCACCTGTTCTCGGTGGCATCCGGTCTCGAGTCCGTCGTCGTCGGCGAGGGCGAGATCGCGGGCCAGGTGCGCCGCGCACTGAACGACTCGCGCCAGCAGGGCACCACGTCGGCCGAGCTCGAGCGCCTGTTCCAGCGCGCGTCCGAGGCTCAGCGCGGCGTCAAGAACTCCACCGCCATCGGCCGCGCGGGCCGCTCTCTCGTCCGTCTCGGCCTCGAGCTGGCCGACAGCCGCATCGCGGACTGGTCGACGCAGCGCGTCCTGCTCGTCGGCACCGGCGCCTACGCCGCGGCGACCGTCGCTGCTCTCCGCGATCAGGGCGCCGAGGACATCTCGGTGTACTCCCCCTCGGGCCGCGCGGCGAAGTTCGCGGCGAAGCACGGCCTGCACGCCGTGTCGGCAGAGACCTACCCCACCGCCGTCGCGCACGCCGACCTCGTCATCACCTGCACGACCGCCGAGCACCACGTGCTCAGCGCCGCCACCTTCGCCGCCGGACGCCGCGCGTACGAGGCACCCGTCGACGCGGTCGCGGGCGTCTGCCCCGTCGACCACACCTCGCGTCGCCTCGTGATCGACCTCGGCCTTCCGCGCAACGTCGACCCCGACGTCGCGACCGTGCCCGGCGTCGACCTGCTCGACCTCGAGACCATCCGTCTGCACGCCCCGCTCGAAGAGCTGCAGGCGACGGATGCCGCGCGCGACCTCGTCCGCGACGCCGCCCGCCGCTTCGCCTCGGTGGGCGAGCGCAAGAACATCACCCCCGCGGTCGTCGCCCTGCGCGCGCACGTGTTCGGGGTGCTCGACGCCGAGGTCGCGCGTGTCCGCGCCCGCGGCGACGAGGGCGGCCAGACCGAGCAGGCCCTCCGCCATCTCGTCGGCGTCCTGCTGCACACCCCCACGACCCGTGCGCACGAGCTGGCCGAGACGGGACGCGCCGACGAGTACATCGACGCCCTGTCGGCGCTGTTCGGCATCGAGGTCGCCGAGCCCGCGGCGCTCGATCAGCGCGACATCGCCGACGCCGGCTGAGACCGCTCCTACCCCGACGTCTGATGCGACTCCGCGTCGGCTCGGGCAGGATGGATGCCGTGAGCACACCGGCATCCGAGGTCTACACCGTCGCGGGTGAAGACCGTCCCCGCAACGGCCTGCGATGGGTCGGTACCGTCATCATGGGGTTGCTCGACGCCGCCCGGGATGCGCCGTCGGTGAGCGAGGTCGTGATCCGCCGCGTCGACGGCTCGGTCGTCAAGCGTCTGCCGCCGGGCGACGTCGGTGCGTTCACCGATCAGCTGAACGAGATCACGCGCGACGTCGCGACGATGGATGCCGTGCCCTTCGCTCGCAAGTGGATCGCCGAACGGGACTGATCCCGGAGCTCCCGAGTCGCTCTCCGAATGCTCGCCGGACGCTCGTCGGACGCTCGCCGGACGCTCGCCGGACGCTCGCCGGAGCGAGAATAGGGGCATGAGCCTGCGCATCACCGATGACCCCGCCGCCGACGAGCTGCTGTCGAGCAATCCGCTCGCGCTGCTGATCGGCATGCTGCTCGACCAGCAGGTCGCGATGGAGACCGCCTTCGCGGGGCCGCTGAAGATCCAGGAGCGGACGGGATCGATGGATGCCGCCGCGATCGCCCACGACGATCCCGAGGCCTTCGCCGCAGCGTTCGCCGAATCCCCGGCCGTGCATCGCTTCCCCGGATCGATGGCCAAGCGCGTGCAGGCGTTGTGCAGCGCGATCGAGGAGGACTGGGACGGGGATGCCGCGGCACTCTGGACGCGCGACGACCCCGACGGCGCGACCGTCCTCAAGCGCCTCAAGGCGTTGCCCGGCTTCGGCGAGCAGAAGGCGAAGATCTTCCTCGCGCTCCTCGGCAAACAGCGCGGATTCGCCGGCGCCGGCTGGCGCGAGGCCTCCGCCCCGTACGGCGAGGACGGCTCGTTCCGCTCCGTCGCCGACATCGTCAGCCCGGAGTCGTTGACCAAGGTGCGCGAGCACAAGCGGGCCGCGAAGGCCGCCGCGAAGGCGGGCGACTGACCCCTCCTCCACAGGGTCGGAGAAAGAGGAGAGTTCTCTCATCTTTCTTGGGTGACCACGCGAGGCTGGTTAGAGTTTTCGAGTTCGTTGCACGAAATCGCGATCGAAGGGTGGGCTCTCGTGAAGTTCGCAATGGGTTCCGACACGCTGGGTGTGCTGACCAAGGCCACCTCGGGGTCAAGTGATGAGCTGTCGCTGCTGGTGCGCCAGCTGTTCGAGGCGGCCGAGCCGCTCGAGGGGCAGTTCCAGGGCGCGGGTCGTGCCGCGTTCGACAGGTTCAAATCGCGCACCGACGCGATCTCGTCGGAACTGAAGCTTGCTCTCGACGGCGTGCTCGGCGGCATCTCCGGCATGGACCGATCGTTCCAGGAGGGCGAAGCCTCGATGGTCGATCAGACCACCAGCTTGGAAGCTGGGTCGTCGTTCGACGCCGCGCGCTTCGGCGCCCGGTGAGGATCAGAAAGGACTGACTCATGGTGAACCAGGGAGACCGTCGCGACTACTCGATCGCGGCGTCGCAGAACGCACAGGACAACTTCAACCGCGTCGCCGCGCTGCTGGAGTCGCTCATCGACCAGCGCGACCGTGACGTGCAGGCGGCGATGGCCGACTACTCCGCGGACGGGGTGTCGGAGGACTACCGCGCGAAGGAACTGCGCTGGAAGAACGCCGCCGCCGAGGTGCGCGGCATCATCCAGACGTTGCGCTCGTCGCTCGAGCGCAACGATGAGTCGGCCCAGACCGCGCTGAGCAAGGCTCGCGCGGCGGTGGAGTCGATCGGCTGACGATCACCGCCGGGTGTCGGGTGCGCTCTGCACCCGACATCCGGTGTGCCCGCGCGGGGCTGCGCGGGTCCGAGGACACGAAGGGGGACGGGCGGTGACGAGCTGGAGCATTCAGCCATCGGGCGTCGTAGCCGTGCTGCAGGACGTCAACGTCGACGCCGAGGCCCTCGGAGCGGCGTTGAACTCGCTGAGCCCCGCCCTCGAAAGTGCGGTGACCGCGACGAACTCGGGTGCGATCTCCGAGGCTGTGCAGGCTTATTTCCAGCAGGAGGAAGGCCCTCGCATCCAGGGCATGAGCGCCCGCATCGGCGCGGCGGCGCAGGGCGTCGTCAGCGCCACCGAAGCATACGTCGCAGGTGACATGGAGATGGCGGCGAACGCGCAGTCGGCCGCCGTTGCCGCCATCTACCCGCCCGATCTTCCTCACGGGGTGATGTGATGCCGGACGCGATCAAGGTCGGCGAGATCCCGGGTGACGAGATCAAACCGGATGTCATCGAGGAGAACGCCCGCACGATCGGGACGATCTCAGGTCAGGTGGCCGAGCACGGCTCGAACGTGCACTTCCGGTGGCAGGGCATGGCCGGTGTCTACGAGGCCCCGGAATCCCCGACTCTGCTGGGGTTGATGGCCCCGGTGAGTTCGCAGGCCACGCAGGCCAGCGACAATCTCGCGGAGGTGTCGGCCGCTCTGATCGCCTTCGCCGCAGATGTGCGCCCGATCAAGGCCGAACTCGACGCGCTGCGCGTGCAGGCGCAGGCCTTCGTCGACTCGATCGCGGGTGGTGTCCAGGTCCGGGAGATCAATCCCGCATGGACGGCGGCGCAGTCCCCCTACGGCGGTGCCACCGCTGCCCCCGCCTATCAGGGCTCCTGGGGCTCCTCGACGACGTCCACCCCGGCGACGCCGGACAAGTACCGCACGGTCACGAAGGAGTGGCACGAGTCGCAGGAGCATGTCGACCGCAACAACGAGCTGCTGGCCGCGGTGAATGCGCAGCAGATCAAGCTGTGGGAGGCCGAGCGGGCGTGCGCGAATCGGATCCGCGCCCTGTACGGCGCTCAGCCGCTGCACGCGGCGACCTCGGAGGACGATTCCCTCGGCTACGGCATCTCCGAGATCCCCGAGGGCACCGAGATGCCCTGGGGAGCCGACGTCGAGCGCACCGAGGGCTGCGCGGAGGCGACCGCCACCTTCGTCGTCAAAGACTTCCTGTGGGAGGGCATCGTCGTCGGCGGCATCTGGGGCACGGTCGAAGGCCTCGGCACGCTCGTGCTCGGCTACAACCCGGAGACCAACGAGTTCTTCTCGACCGACGCATACGGCGCTGCGTGGGGAAATCTCGGCAAGCTCGCGGCCGGTGCCGTGATGAATTCGATGCCGCCTCTCAGCCTGCTGCTCATGGCCGACGACGTGGCACAGAACTTCGGTGGTCAGCTCGTGCCGCAAGAAGTGCGCGAGTTCAAGGACGCGACCGACGAGGCGTGGCTCAACACCGGCAAGGCGCTCATCGCGTGGGATAAGTGGGCCGACGACCCGGGCACCGCCGCGGGCGAGGCCGTCTTCAACATCGGAACGATCCTCATCCCTGCCGGTGCGGCCGTGACCGGCGTCAAGACCGCATCGGCCGCGGCGTCGGTCGTGTCGAAGACGGTGCGCTTCGTCGACTTCGTCGACCCAGGCGCTCTCGCGATGAACGGGGCCATGCGCCTGGGCGGGGCCGGGCTGCACAGCCTCGACGGCATCATAGGCCGCCTCGGTGCCAACGCCACCGACGGCTTCCACCTCAACACTCCCGACATGCCCTTCGTCGCCGACGACGCCCCGTTTGCGCTGCGCGCCCTCGACGACGCCGGGGTCGACCTCAACAGCATCACGGCACGCATCGAAGACGGCGTGCCGGTGTACGAGTTCCCTCCGACGGATGCCATCCCCTCCGGCCGCATCGAAATGCCCGCCGGGTCGTTCGACGGCGTGGTGCCCATTCGCAACGACGGTGGATCGGATGTCGGAATCGCGGCGCCCGTGCGCGAGCCCGAGCTCGTCTCGGCCGGCGGTGTCCGCGGCGAGGCCGGCCCGGGTGCGGTCAACTCGATCGTCGAGGATGCCCCGGTGCGCACCGAAACCGGCGGAGCGGGCGAGTCGACGGTCGTGCGCGAGCCTTCCACCGAGACCGGCGGCGGCAGCAGCCACACAGGTGGGGAAAGCGGCGGCCACGGCGGCTCCGACACCGGCAATGGTGGCGGCCTGGGTCGTGGCGACGACGTCGTGACCGGCGGCGAACACGGCGCTCACGGTCGAAACGTCGCCGGTGGGGACGTCATCGGCCCGGAGGGAGGCGACTCGCCCGCTAGCGGCTCGAGTACACCCGCCTCGCCCGGACGGGTGTACTCACTGATGGACGGTAGTGAACACACCACCTCGTTCGCGCCCGAGGACCTCGGTGGCAGTCGCGTGACGGCTTCACTTCTGGACAAGTATGGAGTGACGCGAACGCACTTCGAGGATCTGATTAACAGGCCGATCGACACTCTGACGGGGTCGGAAAAGGCCATCGTCAACGGCGTCCGGAACGAACTCACCGCCCAGGTGACATCGGACACCGTCTTCCAGAAGGTGCTCGACCAGCCGCACTTCGACTCCTCCGGAAAGCTGATATTCGGGCAAGGCGAGAAGATCGTGTTGCGCAACGACGGAACGATCTCAGGATCGGTGTCGGTCGCGGAAGACACCGCGCATCTGACGACACCCGCAGACTTCTTCGAATCGCTGCGGCTCGACTACCCCAACACGAACTTCTTGCCGGATGACAGCGGCGCTTACGTCGTACGCTTCCAGGAGCAGGCCAACACACTGGGATCCGTCGATCCTCAGCTCCACAGCTCGATGGGCGGCGATGGTTCGGTGGACCACTACAGCCCGCCGTTCACGGGCAACGGCTTCATCAAGACCGGCGACGACATCATTCCCGAGTATCGAGCCAACGGTGTGGACATGCGTGAAGGAGCGGAGATGTGGGAAGTCCTCGACGATGGAACTCAACGACTCTTCGCGGTGCTTCGTGCCGGACAGTGGATCCCGGTGGGGTGAGATGCCAGAAATTCCCGTCAGCGAAACGCAGTACGACTACCGAGGTCGCCGCTACTCCTACCACTCGGGCGGCGACGGATTCGTTCGAGTCAATGTTGCGAGCAGGCCGACTCAGGACGACTTCCCAGATGCTCTCGAGTTGCACGATGATCCCCGTGAACCGTGGGTGAAGCTGCCATTCTCGGCGCTGTCTGCTTACTTCTCTCAGAAGGTGACCGGCACGTGGCACGGCGTACCCGTATCGGTCGGCCCGCGAGTAAGGGCAGGTCTCCAACGCGGAATGGTTACCGTCTGGTACGCCGGCAGGGAACCGGATACTGCCGAGTCCGCAGGAATGTCCGGGAACCAGTACGACGGATGGTCGGCGCTCGTCTCACCGGACGAGATAGAGGATGTACACGTGGAAACGACACGACACCCCATGGTGAGCGCATGAGAACGGTTCTGCAGAAGCTGCTGCATCCCGGCATGTCTCAGCTCATCCGCGAACGCGGGTACTCGCAGGTCGGCGGCTCCGTCGTACGAGCAGGCGACGCGAAGAATCTGCGAACGGCCAGCGCGCTGTGTGAAGCGTACGGCTGGCCGTCCGGTGGTTCCGGGCACGTCGATGTCGTCCGGTTCGAAGTGCCCCTGTGTGCAACGCTCGCTGTGCCGCCGCAGGTGGAGAGACCCTGGCCGTCGTATCCACTCGGGTTCCTGCGGCCGGTCGGCGACGAGATCATCCCCGTCTGGAACATGACCACGACCCGCTACTCTGCGGGCGCCGAGCTTTGGCGGATCACGGACGCGGGCGAAGAGGAGGTTCTCGCCGTTTACCGGGGCGCCGCTCAAGGGTGGACCGCGCTCCAGGGACAGCCACCGGTCAAGGAATGGCATCCGTCCAGTCGTTTCTTGGGTACGCGGGCGGTCTACGAAGAGACCGAGTATGCCGCGGACATCCGCGATGACCAGGTCGATCTCACCTCGTACGTCGAGCCGGCGTCTGCTGACTGGTCGCAAGCGCGTCTGGGCGTGTGGACGAAAACGGTTCCGCTCGCGGCTTGCACGGTGTACGAGCTCGACTTCACCGCTTCCCTCGGCGACGCTCCGGTGCGGGTGCTCGAGGAGCACAACGGTTCCGTCCGCGCGCAGATCCTGACCGACGACCCCGAGATTGCCGGGCGGCTGTCGGCCGTCATGGTCGATTACGGCGTCTTCGAGGTCTCCGGCATCCCGGGAACCGATCTCGTTGACACCAAGCTCCTCGCCAATCAGCTCGTCAGCTGATCGGCACTTCCTCAAGCGAGGCTGAGATGATCGATGCAGAAGCAGCCCGGGAGAGCGTGCGCCGAACCCTCAGAAGCGCTGAAGACCGTGGCGGGGTCAGATGCGTGCTCGTCGGGGAGACGCTCGACTACGGCACGTGGTGGGTGCAGGGTTGTCAGTCCGAAGCATTCGCTGTTCATGGCGATGTCTTCCAGGCGCTGGCCGGTAATGGCCCGTATGTGATCCCGAAGAACGGGGACGCCGTTTTCAGACTGTCGAGCGCAGAACCCGTCGATGTGCAGATGGCTCGCCTCGCCGCAGGCGACTAGCGCATGAGACGCGCGCTGATCCGAGAGAGCGGTTCGTCGACGACCTGGCTGTATCGGATCGCCTGGCGCTTGGCTGCGGAGATCCTCTACCCGTCAACGCGATGATCGGCCTAGGAATGATGAGGGAAATCTCATGATCGGCCCGACCGAGTTTAACCAGATTGTTGACACGGAGCGCCTTGGGAAGTACCTCCACGTGGGCGTTCCAGACGGGACCACCTCGAACAAGGTGTGCGTGTTCCAAGACGGCACGAGATGGGTGACGGTTACCACGGATGAGAGAGCCTCGATCATCGACAAGACGTTGCGAACGTTCGAGGACGAATCGGAGGCCCTCGAAGACGCGTTAGAAGCTCTGCGTTTCGAGAGGGATCTGATCGAATACCGACCCTAGAAGTACCCGCAAAGTTCTTCCAATCGCTGCGGCTCGACTACCCCAACACTGGAGCCAGGTCCCGCACGACGGATTCGCGACGCGCACGGGGAGCGACGGTGAGGTGAGATCGTCACCTGCGAGGACGGCCACCCGGCCGCCGGCACCCTCATCGACCGCTACGGTCCCGGCGGTCGTGTCACCTCGCCGATTGGCGAAGATGGGCCGGCGGACTACGCGTCGCGGTCTCTCCCCTACGTGGAAGACCCCGCGCACTATCACCAGTACGAGGTCACCGGCGATCTGAGTGACATCCCTGCGGCGGTGCGCAACCACGCCGATGCGGAATTGCGCCAGGAGATCGCCAACCTCATGAACGCGTACCAGCTGTCGTTCGAAGACCTGCGCGTGCAGGTGGGTCCGATCGCGCCGGGCTTCGGCCAGCGCGGCGGGGGGGTGCTCCTATGACCTTTGTCAAGCTGCGGTGGGTGTTCGGGGTTCGTAGATGGTGCCATCGCGGAGCATGGCGAACAGGACGTCGGATCGGCGCCTGGCTAGGGCTATGAGGGCCTGGTTGTGGCGTTTGCCTTGGGTGATCTTGCGGTCGTAGTAGGCGCGTGATTCGGGGTCGCGCAGCGCTGCGAAGGCGGAGAGGAACAGGGTTCGTTTGAGGATCTTGTTGCCGCGGCGGGAGGGGTGCTCGCCGCGGATGGAGGTGCCGGATCTGCGGGTGACGGGCGCGAGGCCGGCGTAGGCGGCGAGGTGGCTGGCGGTGGGAAAGGTTTTCCCGGCGACTTCGGTGAGGAGTCTGGCTGCCGTCCTGACGCCGGCTCCCGGCATGCTCGTCAGGACGGGGTGAAGAGGGTGCGCCTCGACGAGGCGTTCGACTTCGGCGGCGATCTGGTTGCGTTGGGTGCGAAGCGTTTCGAGCTGTTCCGCCAGTCGTGGTAGGACGAGGGCTGCGGCGTTCGTGCCGGTGACGGTGACGCTCTGCTGCCCGAGTGCGGCGGTGATCTCCTCTGCCCAGACTTGTCCTTTGCGGGGTGCGTGCTTGAGGAGCAGGTTCCCGAGGCGCTTCACGCCAGCGGTGCGCAGCGCGTCTGGGGAGGGGTGCTTGCGGAGCAGGGCGAGCATTGCAGGGTGATCCAGGCGGGGTCCGATCACACGTTCCAGGGCGGGGTGGATCTGGGTGAGCAGTCCGCGGATGCGGTTGCTGACCTGGGTGATCTGCCCGGCGAGGTCGTCGTCGAAGCCGCAGAGCATCGTCAGTTCTGCGACCTGCTCGTCCGCGACGGCGATGGACCGCAGCGTATGGGGCATGGTGCGGGCCGTCTCGGCGATAATCGCCGCGTCTCTGGCGTCGGTCTTCGCCTCCCCGGGGTGCAGGTCGGCGATGCGCCGCATCGCCAGCCCCGGCAGGTAGCCGACGCTCGCGCCTGCGGCCTGGGCGACGGCGACAGGCAAGGCGCCGACCGTGGCTGGCTGGTCGACGACCAGCAACACCGGGCCATGCTCCTGCAGGCCGGTGATGATCTGCCGCAGCCGATTCTCGTCTTGCGGCAGCGCTCGATCCAGCAGGCGCGTGCCCGCGCGGTCGAGGGCGACGGCATGGTGCTCGCTCTTTCCGACGTCCAGCCCGACGAACACCGCGATGCTGTCGTAGCCGACGATGGCTGTGGTCATGGTGATCCTTCCGTCCTCGCATCGAACGGCAACCGCAGAGGCGGCATGTCCCGGCATCCACGTTACGGACGGCCTCGCCAACTGGCGGGTCGAGCTCCTATCAGCGATCACACACCACCGACCAGGCCCGGCGACAACACCCCCCAGATCATCAGGCGACAGGGGGCACAGAGCCATACCGGGCCCGGCAGGCTGCCACCGCTCAGCATGCCGCCGAACGGGTCACGAAGAAAGTAACGGGGGGACGCAGTACCTGTTCCCGCTCAGTACCGACATGATGGAGAGGCTCGGGTTGATCAAGGAGGTCCGTCAGTGACGCTGACACGCGAAGAGGTCCTCGACGCCATCCGCACCGAGGGTCTGACCGGATACCGCTGGTTCGAGGACGCGACGAACGAGACGGACGTCATCGCGATCCAGCGGACCTCGGACGGATGGTTTGTCTTCGCGACCGACGAGCGCGCGACCCCGATCGGACGCCGCGAGTTCTCGTCGGAAGAACCCGCCCTCGAGAACTTCCTCTCTCGCCTGCGCTCGCTCAACAGCGTGGCCGCCTGGCACGAGAAGAATCGACAGGTGAAGGCTGCGGAACGCCCGGCCCAGACCCCTGCGGACTCACCGCGATACTTCGTGCGTGAGCTGCGGATCGACGGAGAGCTCGTGCCCGCTCGCCTCTTCCGCCGACGCACCGACTCGACCGGCACGATCGACGAGTACCTCGTCGACGTCGACACGTGGGCTCCCGACACCCGGGGGGTGCTCGACCGCGCCATCCGCTTCTCACTCGACTCCGATCTGGAGGAGATCTCCGACGACGCGGCCCAGGACATCTTCGACATGGTGGCCAGCCGCACGTATGTCCCGCTTCGCCGCCGCTGAGGACGCATCCCACGGCATCCACTCCCGGATACACCAGCACCGGTCTGAACGTTCGACCACCTCGAGGACGCTTTCCGACTTCGACTCCTCATCACGAAAGGTAACGCGAACTGATGCGCAGTAAGACGGAAGCAGAGCAGGCCGCGTTGCGGTTCCTGTCCACCTCGGCTGCCAACGACGGCGTGGAGCGGGTGATTCTCGGCGAGCCCGTCGAGGCGGGAGCGAACTGGGTTTTTTACTACCAGGGTCGTGGCTACGTCGAGCGCGGCGATCTCGATGAGATGCTCGTGGGGAACATGCCGATCGTCGTTCCCCAGCGCGACCAGCCCCCGTACGCTCTCGATGCGCTCGATGACGTCGATGACCAGATCGCACGCCTGAAGCGGAGCGAATACTGATCGGGGCGTCAGTGATTCCTCATCAGCGCAGCGATGTCGTCATGGGGTCGATTGGCGACATACGTGAACACGCGGGCATCATCTTCACGTCGGAACACCCCGTGTTCCCCCTTCACTTGCGCGAGATGGCCCTCGGCGACGGAGCTGACCCGCGAGCCGGCCGCAGGCCCGGCCGGAAAGGGATCACGCAGACCATTGAAAGATCGCCAGAGCTGACCGAACTGTGCGAGAAGCATCGCGACGGCGGAGTCTCGCGACGAAGTGACGCCATCCACCAGCCAATGACCACGGTTGGCAGAGAGAATCTCGAAACGGTCATCCTTCTCGCGTATCCCGAAGGCGACTTCGATGTCGCCCCAGGCCATCTCTGCCTCAGGACGCCGTTGGGGTGCCAGCCCCGCACGCGCGGCCCACTGGTCGAGCAACCCGGTATCGATCACCGTTCCATCTTCGCGCGACCCCGCCGATCCTCCTCCGGCGTGGCACGCCGGAGGGCCCAGATTCGATCGGCTCATGGACGGCTCCGCCTCCGCGGCGATGCCCTCACCCACACCACGCCCCATCTCGGACATCTTCGAATCCCTTGGAATCGAACAGTCGGGTTCCTTCGCCCGACTCGAACCCGACACCAGCATCGGTCTGATTGTGACGAAGCGAGGATGACGTGATCGACATCGAAGACGCGAAGAGTGCTGTCCTGGACGCGCTCCGCGACGCAGAGGAACGTGGTGCCCCCGCGTGCGTCCTGTACGGGGAGGTTCGAGACTACGAGCGGTGGTGGGTCATCGGGTACCAGTCGGAAGCATTCGCCCGTCACGGTGACGTGATGCAGATGCTGGCCGGCAACGGCCCCTACGTCGTACCAAAAGACGGATCGCCCATCTTTACCCTGTCGAGTGCCGAGGCGGTGGAGCCCCAGATGACCCGTCTCGCTGCGACTACGTCAGGAGACGGACGCTGATCGCCGCCAGGGGCAGACCGACGATGTGGGTGTACCGGCACGCCGCGGCGCGGTGCCGAATGAAGGCCAAGCGTCCACCCGCGAGAACGCTGAACCGCGGCCCGTCCTTCGTCACCAGGGAACCAGGCGCAGCGTCCGCCGAGAAGAGATCGCCGAGGTCGGACTCGACGCGCCAGCGCAGTCCGAGACTCAGCAGGAGATACCGGTTGGCGTCCGCCTCGGTAGGAAGGATGGCTTCCGTGAGGGAAGCCCCGCGGTTGTCGACATCGACGTGCCATCCATCCTCCGCGCGTCGCAGGACCAGACCCGACTCCATGTCGTGCCACCCCCGCACCGCGTCCGGTATCGTCACGGGGCTCATCAGACGCGCGCGTCGCGCCCACTGGTCGAGGATTTCATCGTCTTGCACACACCCATCTTCGCCACGCCCGCTGCCCGCGAACACCTGAGAGGCACCAACATGACATTCGACTGGCAAAACGTGCGAGCACGGTTGAACGAGGCAGCCGTCGCGCCTGAGGCCGTCCACCTACCGGGCGATCGAACAATCCCGTGGGAGGGCGCGCTTCACATCTCGGAGGCGGCGGCGGGGGGATGGGACCTCAACACCGTCGACTACGGCCAGGCGCGAACATTGCTCAGCCGGACGACAGAGGACGAGATCGCCTCAGCGCTCTACGCGTATCTCCTCTCGCCGCTGCCCCCGCACGCCCCCGTCGACGCTGGCGAGTACGAACGCCTCTCCGCGTGGGCCGCACCGCACATCCTCGACCTTCTGGGACGCGCCGAGCAGCCCCTCGTCATCGATGCGCCTGAGGGTCTTCTCCTCGACCGCATCGGCGCCCTCGACGGGTTCTTTCTCTATCCCGCCCGCACGTCCTTGGAAGCGCGATCCCTTCCGCCATCAGCCGTCACGCAGCCCCTTCACGAGTTCGTCACGGCGACGACGACCCGTTTTGAGGTACAGCGGGCCGCGCCCTGGTTCGGGCGACCCGGCGGGGGCCTACGCTTCGGCATCGTCGAACCCGGTGTCGGTGTCCGCGACCTCGTGCGGGAGGGGCATCTCTCGCGGATCACACGACATGGGTGACGCGAGCGATCTGCTCACTCGTCTGACTGGGCTCCGGCCCCTGATTTTCTCACACCGACGCGGGGTTATCCGCGGACGGGTGGGCCGTTTGTGCGACGGACGAACCCGCCACCCGCTCGATCGCGCGATCCGCTTCTCGCCGTATTCCGACATGGGGACAGCGCTGGAGTCGGGTGCGGAACGCACACGGACTAGACGACCGGCTGATGTTCGAGTTCTTCAACAAGCCCGCTCTCGACGACGCTGCGCCTCAAGGAAAGACAATTCGCTTCTCTCACGATCCGCGCGCGTATCCAGACTCGGCTCTGGAAGACGAATGGGATTATCTCGTTTCTCATCACGACTTCATTTATCTGCAGGAGGTTGACGGTGGCTGGATCGCTGCCCACTAATTCAATGGACCAACTCGCTCGAGATCTTGCACTGGAACTGCGTTCCCGCGGCGATGTGGCGAGCGACTCAGCGGTGACAGAGATTCGCGATTCCCCTACGCCATGGCTCACGTTTGAGTTCACGCTCTATCAGTTCCTTCCGGTAGCTTTCATTTATGACCGTGGGCGTGGCGGATTCAGCGTCGACTACGGCGGGCGTCGCGTATCGCTGTTGAAACTTCAAGACGACCACTTTGATAACGGCCGGGTGGACGTCAAGAGAGCTGTGAACGATGTCCTCGCGGCGGCGCGCCTGCGAATTCCCGACAAATTCCTTGAGTCCCGCGGCTGGCAGGTCGCCTAAGTCGCGCCGACCACGTCGAAACTCTCCGTAAACGAATTGGACAGGGGATTATCTGACGATCCGAGGCGCTCCTATCAAGATGCGGCGGCTTACCCCTCGCCACAGGTGAATGCACTACTTCGCGTTCGATCTGACGAACCGGTTGCCCAAGCGTGTGAAGATCGAGATCTCGGTCATCGACAGAGCCCTCGGGCACCCGGGTGGTGGGTGGCAGATCCGATTCTTCCGGTCCTTGCCGTCCGGCCCCGAGTACATCAGCGTGGACGACTTGATCGAGTTGGGAGCGCTGGTATGAACGCGTTGACCTCGATCGCCGACCTCGCGCCGGAGATCGTGTGCACCTCCCAGAGAGGCGACAGCGTGATCGTGCAGGCGGACGACATAACCCTCCGGGTCGAGCCGACGTCCGATGGCTGGCGCATGAGAAAGACCTGGCGGGATGAGGATCGTGGCGTCGCGTTCCGCTCCAAGACAACAGATGACGTCGCCCGTTACATGCTGGGCCTCCTAGCCAACGACATTCGACGGAGCCACGGTCTCGCGCCCGTCCGAGGCAAGCTCGTTCTGTCCGACGATGGAGTGGCCGTGCCGATCGAGGGATTCGGGTTGTCCGGCGATCCGCAATCTGGGTTCGTCCTCTCCGGGGGAAAGGACAACGCTTCGCGCTACTCCGACAGCGATCTCGAGGCAGCCAAGTTGAGCTATTCTGCGGACGATGACCTCAGCAGCCTCCGATCCTCGCTCGTTTCCGGCGTGTGATCCCGGTACGGTGACGGCGTCGACGATCCCCGTTACGGGAACGCTCCTCGAATACCGTGGTCAACGGTATCCATTGCACTCAGGGGGAGACAATTTCGTTCGACTGTCGATCCCCATTCACCCGCGGCGCGAGGACTTCCCCGATGCTATGGAGGTGAACGACGATCCGCTGGATCCGTGGGTGAAGTTGTCCCGTGACACCCTGACTGCTCGCTTCTCACAGGTGGTAACCGGCACATGGCACGGTGTCGCCATAAAAGTAAGCGAGAGGGTGAGAAGGGGGTTGGATCGAGGGATGATCATTGTCCGATACACCGGTCGCGAACCTGCAGAAGCTCTTTCGGCGGGGCTGACGGACAACCAGAACGATGGCTGGTCGGCGACGGTAGCGCCCGAGGAGATCGAGAACGTGAACGTGGAGACGACGCGACACCCGATGGTGAGCGCATGAGAACGGTTCTGCAGAAGCTGCTGCATCCCGGCATGTCTCAGCCCATCCGTGAACGCGGGTCCTCGCAGGTCGGCGGCTCCGTCGTACGAGCAGGCGACGCGAAGAACCTGCGAACGGCCAGCACGCTGTGTGAGGCGTACGGCTGACCGTCCGGTGGTTCCGGGTACGTCGATGTCGTCCGGTGATTCCGAGGGGTCTTGCGTGACGACGGAGGGGATAACGGGGAACCGATGCTGCCAGTGAGCGAGGCGCTGTTCGAGTACCGAGGAAAGCGGTACTCGTGGCATTCCGGAGGGGACGACTACCTCCGTCTGCAGACGGACCGGATTCCCACCGCCGAGGAGTTTCCCGACGCGACCGAAATCAACGCGGATCCCCATGATCCTTGGGTGAAGCTCCCCCGTCGTGCCGTGACCGCGCGCTTCTCGCAGGAGGTGACCGGCACGTGGCACGGCGTGCCCGTGTCGGTCAGTCAGCGTGTAAGGGCGGGTCTTCAACGCGGAATGGTTACCGTCCGGTACGCCGGCCGGGAACCGGATGCTGCCGAGTCCGCAGGAATGTCCGGGAACCAGTACGACGGATGGTCGGCGCTCGTCTCACCGGACGAGATAGAGGATGTACACGTGGAGACGACACGACTCCCCATGGGGAGCGTATGAAAACGGTTCTGCAGAAGCTGCTGCATCCCGGTACGTCTCAGCTCATCCGTGAACGCGGGTACTCGCAGGTCGGCGGCTCGGTCGTACGAACAGGCGACAATCACTCACGGAGGGGGTCCGCGCGGGGCTCCTCTGCCGAGACGGGCTGATGAGCGGCCCATTCTGCCGCGCAGCGAGTTATCCACGCAAGGCACATCTCATCTGGGCATCGTCGCGCCGACCCGCATAGGGTGGAGGGTCGAGGAGGCGCCCGTGACGAGCATGCAGGAGGCACCACGCCTGGCTGACGTGGACCCCTTCGTCTTCACCGAGCACGCGGGCGCGGGCAAGATCGCCGGCGTCGTCGCCCTCGACATCGTGATGCCGGTCGCCCTCCTCGCCGCAGGAATCGCCGTCGTCGTGGCGGGACCGCCCGTCATCGGATGGCTCCTCATCATCGCCGGTGTGGGGCTCCTCGCCGTCGCCGTCTGGCTGCTCGGGCGCACCGGCCGCACCCTCGGGGCGTCGACGGTGGACGCGCGGATCGTCCGCCGCACGACCGGGGCGGCCGCGGGCGGCGCGGCGCTGTGGGCCCTGGCATCCGGCGCGCTCACCATCTGCGACCTGCGCCGCGGTCGCGACCCGTTCGCTCCGGCGATCGCCGCGTTCCGGTTTCCGGATGCCATCCCCGCCGACGGAAGACCCGGCAGGGCGCGACGCGGCATGGTGCCGACCCTGCTGCTCGACTCGGGCGAGCGCCTCACGCTCGACACCGCCCTCGTCCTTGGGCGCGCCCCCTCCGCGCCGGCAGATGCGCCCGCGGAGGTGTATCGCTGGGCGGACATGTCGCGGACGCTGTCGAAGTCGCACGTGCGCCTCGAGTGGGACGGCCGCCAGGTGTGGGTCATCGACCTGGGGTCGACCAATGGCACGTTCGTCCGCGGCGACGGCTCCTCCACACCGCTCCTCCCCCACCAACGCACCCCCGTGCCCACCGGCGTCGTCCTCGAGATCGGTGACCGCACCCTGACCGTTCGGGATGCCGCATGACCACCGTCGACCATCCCCTCCTCGACGCTGCCGGCCCGGGCTGGGCAGGCACGGAGACGCGCACGCCGGTGATCGCCCTGACCACCGCCATGAGCGACTGGGTGCACAAGACGGCGAGCCAGGGACTGCAACCCATCGTCGTGTCGGGCGAGCACTCGCGCATGACCCAGCCACTCGCGCAGGTGCTGTCGGCTGTGCAGGGGCACTGGGTCGTCCGCACCCGCGACGACGGCTTCTACGACGCGCGCAGCGGCGCGCGCCTCTCCGCCCCCGCCGAGGTGCTCGCCGCCGGAGCCCCGACCCCCGAGACCGTGCACCCCCTCTTCCTGCGGGCGCAGGTGGCATCCGCTCTCCAGGTCGTCGCGACGGTGTCGACGCGTCACCGCGTGACCCGCCCGGTGCGTCTGGGCGGAGTCGCCGAGGCGGCCGTCGCGCTGTTCACCGATGCCGAGCCCGCCGCCTGGGGCGCCGTCGAGCCGGTTCTCGCGCCGTGGGACCGCGACGACCTCACGGAACGGTCGCGGCGCCGGATCCCGCTCGACAGCCACTGGGTCGCCGTCGGCGGCGGCGAACGCGCGGTCGTCGCGACCGTGCAGGCCGCGCGCACCGACGAGGGGCTGGAGGAGACCACGCGGGTCTGGGCTGCGGTGCCGGGCATCGGGCGCGACGCGGGAACGGCGGCGACCGCCGAGGCGCGCGAGCTGCTCGCGCGCGCCGCGACCATCGGGCTTCCACTCATCGGGCTCGCCTTCGCTGCCATCGGCGCACCCGACCTCGCGCGGCGGGCCACGGCGACCCCGCATCCGGAGCCGCTCGCGCTGCTCATCGGCCCCGCGGGTGTGCGCGCGCTGGGGATCGACGCGAAGCGATGGATCGACGATGTCGGCGGCACGATCGTCGGGAGCCCCCGACTCCCGGGAGTGCTGCTGCCGCTCGGGTCCGTCGACGGCGGCGGGTGGACACGCCTGAACGATGTGCTCGCCACCCTCGACCCGGCGCGTCTGGCCGACCTGCTCGACGTCGCCCCGCACGTGCGTCCTCTGCTCGTCTCCCCGGAAGGAGCCCGCTGATGCCCGACCAGCGTGACACCGTGCTCATCGAGCAGGCGAAGATCCAGCGCATGCGCCTGGGGTCCGCCCTCGTCTACGGGCACATCGGCGAGCGCCGCACGGTCAACGACCACGCCAAACGCCTCATGGGCTCGATCGTCGTCGCCGCGATCGCGTGCGCCGCGTGCGTCGGCGTGTCGTTCGTCTCGCAGCTGCTGACCGAGCGCGCCCAGACGAGCACCTCCATCCAGACCCCGACCGGAGCCGTCACCCCGTGAGCGTCTACACCCGCCTGACCGTCGCCGGTTCCGAGCGGCGCGCCGAGGTCGTCGTCCCGAGCGGCGAGCCCGTCGGCGCCGCGCTGCCGCGCCTGCTCGACCTTCTGGGTGAGACCGCCGGGACCGTCGACCGTCCGCTCGCCGTGATCGCCCCCGACGGCGAGCAGGTCGACATCGCTCTGACGCCGCAGCAGCTGGACCTCGCCGACGGCACTCTGGTGCGTCTCGTGCGCTTGGATGCCGCACCCCCGCCACCCGTCGTGATCGATGTCACCGACGCCGCCGCCGACGCGCACGACGCCCGCCCCGACCGCTGGGACGACCGCGCCCGCATGATCGCGGGAGGTGCGGGGATCGCTGCCGCCTTCGCCGTCGCCGGCTGGCTGTCGCCCTGGGCGTCGCCGACGGGGGCATCGTTCGCGCTGCTCGGGGCGGCCCTCGTTCTCGTCGCCATCGCCACGGGTCTCGGCCTCGGCGGACTCCGCCGCCTGTCGACGTGTGTGGCCGCCGCGGCGGCGGGCCTCGCGCTGCCGGTGGGGAGCGCGACGACGACCGCGCTGGCATCCCACGGCTTCGACGGCGCAGCCCCCGTCGTCGGGGGTCTCGCGGCGGCCCTCGCAACGGGGTTCACCGCGGCGCTCCTCGGGGCCGGCGTCGCCCACCGCCGCCGCGGCGCCGCCGCCGGTGGAGCGCTGGGCGCCGTGCTGTCGTCGCTGCTGCTCGGACTCCTCCTGGGCGGAGTGGATGCCGTGGCCGCCGCGGCCATCGTCGGCGTCGTCGCCGCGTTCGCCACCGGCCCTCTGCCCTGGATCGCTCTGTCCGCAGCGGGGCTGACCGACCTCGACCAGCGCGCCGCCGACGGCGACCCGCCCGCCCGACCCCGCGCCTTCGCCGCCATCGACGAGGCGTACGCCGCCCTGACGTGGAGCGTGGGGGCCGTGGCATCCGTTCTCGGGGTCACCGGCGTGACGCTCGCCCTCTCCGGCACGATCTGGACCGAGCTGCTCGCGCTGGCGTTCTTCCTCGTCGCAGCCCTCCGCACCCGCGCGTTCCCCCTGCGCTGGCAGGGCTGGCTGCTGTGGGCGGCGGCGGGCGCGATCGCCGCCGCGGGACTCACCGTCCTTCTGGCGGGTGGCCTGGGATGGATCGGCGCGGGAGCCGCCGTGGTGCTGGCCGTCCTCATCGCGGCCCTGGTGCTCGTGCGGCCCCGTCCGCACGTGCGGGCGCGCCTGCGCGGCGTGGGCAACATCGTCGAGACGCTCGCGGTGGTGGCGCTGATCCCCCTCCTGGTGGGCGCTCTCGGCGTCTACGCCGACCTCCTCGGCATGTTCGGCGGCGGGTCGTGAGCGTGCTCGACCTGCGCGCGGCGTCGACCGCGATCTTCGGCAGCGGCGTCACCGGCCGCGTACGTCTGACGCAATGGGATGCCGCCATCCGCGGCAGCCTGTCCACGACCCGGCGCGTCGGCGTGGTGTCCCTGACCCCCGGCGCGGGCACGAGCACCATCGCCCATCAGCTCACCCGCGCGATCGCGGGCCGACGCCGCGAACCGGTGCTCGCCGTGGACGTGTCGACCGGGGCCCCGGGCCTGGCCGAGCGTCTCGGCGCGGCGTCTGTCGCCCCCGACGAAACCCGGGCCGCCGCCCGGACCACCGCAGAAGCGCTGAGCGGGCTGGTCGAGCGGGACGGTGTCGTCGCTCTCCGACCTCGCGACAGCGACGACGGCGTCGGGGCGTGGCTCGGCGAGGCTGCTCCCATCGCCCGGTTCTTCGATGTCGCGATTACGGACTTCGGGGCACGGCATCCGGTCGTCGACCTCGCCGCGTGCGCCGCGCTGTGCGACGTGGTCTGCCTCGTCAGCGACGCCCGCCGCGCGGCGGCGGAACACGCCCGTTCCGTCGTCGACGCCGTGCGAGGCCTCCCCGAGACACCGTCGGTCGTACTCGCCCTCGTCGACCACGCGCGCGAGGGAGACGGCGTGGCCCGCGCCTTCTCGGACGGCGCCGACCACGACGTCGTGCCTATCCCCTTCGATGCCGGGCTGGCCGCCGGCGGGCGGGCACGGCGCTCGGCCACGCACCTCGCGGTCGTCCGCCTGGCCGCCGCGGTGGTCGCCGCGAGCGGGAGCGCCGCATGACCGTCCGCATCGTGCACCGACCGGCGCGCATCAGCGAAGCGGTCGAACCGGCGCCCGACGTCGTCCTCGCCCCGCCGCCGCCAATCGGGGAGGGAAACACCGGCTTCCCGTTGCAGTCGCTGCTGCCGATCGTGGGGAGCCTGTCGTCGATCACCATGATCGTGCTGCTGCGCAACAACCCGATCATGGTCGTGGTCGGCGCGGTGATCCTCGTCGTCGCGCTCGTCGGCGGTGTCGGCATGGCGCTGACGCAACGCGGCAACGCTGCACGCCAACGTCGCGTGCAGCGGGAGCGCTACCTCGACTACCTCGAGGAGACGCGCGAAGACGTCCGTCGCACGGCCGATGCACAGCGCAGCGCCGCGCTCGCGCTGCACCCCGCGCCCGGCACGCTCGTCGAGATCGCAGCGGACCCCGCACGGCGGTGGGAACGGCGCCCCGGGGACCCCGACTTCCTGCGCGTGCGCGTCGGCACCGGCGACCTGCGCGCCGTCGAGGTGATGCTGCCGCCCGAGCAGAACCCGGTGCAGCCCTTCGACCCCGTGATGCGGGAGTCGGCGGAGCGGATGGTGCGCCTGGCCGGCGTCTCGCAGGGGATGCCGGCGACCGTCGACCTCGAGCGGGGCGGGCAGGTGTCGCTCGTCGGCGCGCGCCACGACACGCTGCGGGTCGCCCGCGCCCTCGCGGCGCAGATCGCCGCCTTCCACTCCCCCGACGACGTGCACGTCGCGGCCGCCATCGCGCCGGGCCAACGCGACGACTGGCACGGTTTCGACCTGCTTCCCCACGTCGCCGGGGACACCCCGCCCACCGGCGCCCTCACGGCGCGCCGAATCGCACCGAGCCTGCCCGAACTGCTGGCGCTGCTGCGCGACGAGCTGCGCGACCGCGTCGCCACGGCCGCCGCCTCGCGCCGCGCGGGCCGCCGGACCAAGCCCGGTCGCCTGGTGATCTTCGTCGACGAGGCCGACGGCGCGGCATCCGCCGTTCCCCGCCTGGATGCCGCGCTCGACCTCGCCGCGCTCGGCGTCACGGTCGTGCACCTCGTCGACGACCGCCTCAAGGAGCCGACGACGGTCGCCGTGCGTGTCACCGTCGACGACGGTACGGCCACCATCGAGACGCCGGGATCGGGTGAGGCCGCGGTCGGCGGCATCCGGATCGACCCGGTCACACCCGCCGCGCTCGAGATCGTCGCGCGTCCGCTCGCGGGCCTGCGCCTGCGCCGCACGTCGGCGGAGGACACCGGCACCGCCCTCGCCCCCGACGTCACCCAGCTGCTCGGCGTCGCCGACGTGGATGCCATCGACACCACGGCCGCGTGGCGCACGCGCAGCGCGGCGGAGTTCCTGCGCGTGCCGATCGGCGTCGACGACCGCGGCGGACCGGTGCTGCTCGATCTGAAGGAGTCGGCGCAGCTCGGCATGGGCCCGCACGGCATCTGCATCGGCGCCACCGGGTCCGGCAAGAGCGAGCTGCTGCGCACGCTCATCCTCGGGCTCGCGCTCACCCACGCCCCCGACGACCTCAGCATGATCCTCGTCGACTACAAGGGCGGCGCGGCCTTCGCCCCCTTCGCCCGGCTTCCGCACGTCGCCGGCATCATCGACAACCTCGCCGACGACCCCCAGCTCACCGAGCGCGCCCGGGCGAGCATCCAGGGCGAGGTCGTGCGGCGGCAGCGGCTGCTCAAGGACGCCGGGAACGCGGCATCCATCGGTCACTACCGGCAGATGCGGCGCGAGCGTCCCGAACTGCCGGCGCTCCCCCATCTGTTCCTCGTTATCGACGAGTTCGGCGAGCTGCTCACCGCCGAGCCCGACTTCGTCGAGCTGCTGCTGACGATCGGGCGCATCGGCCGGTCGATCGGGGTGCACCTGCTGCTGTCGAGCCAGCGAATCGAGGCAGGGCGCCTGCGGGGTCTCGACACGTACCTGTCCTACCGGATCGGCCTGCGCACCTTCTCGGAGTCGGAGTCGGCGGTGGTGCTGGACACCCCCGACGCCTTCCACCTGCCGGCGATCCCCGGCTTCGGCTACCTGAAGGTCGACACGTCGGTCTACACGCGCTTCCGCGCGGGATACGTCTCGGGACCCGTCCCCGACCCCGTCGAGGCGGGCCCCCGCCACGAGGACGCCCCACCCGTGCTGCCGCTGCCCGCCTACGACCTCCCCGACGAGGCGCCCGAAGAGGAGCGTCTCGACAGCGGCGAGCCCGAGACCCCGACGACCGGCCGCACGCTCGTCCAGGCCGCGACATCGCACCTGGCCCGCGGCATCGCGCGCACCCGCCCCGTCTGGCTGCCGCCCCTGCCGCCCGTGCTCACCCTCGGCGGCGTGCTCCCGCAGGCCGACGGCGCCGGCACGCTCCGCGCCCCGATGGGCCTGCTCGACGACCCGTCGAAGCAGACACAGGGGCCCTGGATGCTCGATCTCACGCGCTCCGGCGGACACGTCTCGATCACCGGTGCACCGCAGTCGGGCCGCTCGATGTTCCTGCGCACCCTCGCGGCGTCGCTGGCGTTCACGCACTCGCCGCGGCAGGTGAGCATCTACGGCATGGACCTCACCGGCGGCGGCATGGCGCGCATCGAGCCCTTCCCGCACGTCGGCGGTGTCGCCACCCGCGGCAACCGGGAACGCCTCACCCGTCTGCTGGAGGAGCTCACCGGCATGCTCGCCGTGCGCGAGCGCGTCTTCCGCGACCACGGCCTCGACTCCCTCGCGGACATGCGCCGCCAGCACGCCGCGGGGCGCCTGCCCGACCTGGTGAGCGCCGATGTCGTGCTGCTCGTCGATGGGCTCGGGGCGTTGCGACAGGACTTCGAAGACCTCGAGGCTCCGCTCGGCCAGCTCCTCGAACGCGGCGGCAGCTTCGGCATCCATGTGGTCGTCGCCCTCTCGCGCTGGAACGAGCTCCGCATGAACCTGCAGGGGCTCATCGGCACGCGCCTCGAGCTCAAGCTCAACGACCCCGCCGACTCGCAGATCGCGCGGAAGCTGGCGACGACCCTCCGCGCGGACGAGCCGGGCCGCGTGCTCACCGACGAGAAGCTCTTCGCGCAGATCGCCCTGCCGCTGCTCGAAGAGGTCGACGACGGCGACACCGGCGAGGCGCTCGAGAAGCTCGCCCGCGAGAGCGCCGCCCGCTGGGGCGGTCAGGGCGCGGCGCCGATCCGCCTGCTGCCCGAGGTGCTCTCGCCGGCGGAGCTGCCCGACGCGATCGACGAACCGGATGCCATCCCCCTGGGCCTGCGCCAAGACACGATGCAGCCGGTCCTGCTCGACGTCGTCACGCGCGATCCGCACCTACTCGTGCTCGGCGACAGCCGGTGCGGCAAGACCACGGCGCTCCGCGGCATCGTGCAGGGCGCGATCGACCGGCACTCGCCCGAGGAGCTCGTCGTGGCGCTGATGGATGCGCGTGGCGACTTGGCATCCGAGATCCCCGATGCCTATCTCGGCGGGCACGCGACCTCCGGGCGGCAGGCGCGGCTGCTGGCGGAGTCGATCGCCGTGGAGCTCGAGAAGCGGCAGAGCGACCGCGATTCCGGCCCGCGGATCCTCGTCGTCGCCGACGACTTCGATATCCTCTCCGCGGGTGGAACCGAACCGTTGCGCCCGCTGCTGCCGTACCTCGCGTCGGCGCGCGACCTGCGTCTGAACGTCATCGTCAGCCGTCCGGTGGCGGGAGCCTCGCGCGCGATGTTCGACGTGGCGCTGCAGGGCATCCGCGATACGGGAGGCACCAGCCTCATCATGTCGGGCGACCGCTCCGAGGGGGCGCTCCTGCCCAAGCTGTATGCCGAGCCGATGATCGCGGGACGCGGACGCCTGGCCCGACGCGGCGAGCGCCCCACGCTCGTGCAGGTGGCGAACTTCGCCGCCGGCGAGGCGGAAGCGGACGCGCCGGCGGACCAGATCGACGCGCCGACGGATGCCACGATCGTGGTGGGCGTGGTGGATGCCGCGGCTCCCGCGGTCGAGGACGCCACGCTCCCGGTGGGCGGGGACGCGGCGGGGGCCGCAGCCGCGGGCGCGGCATCCGCGCCCGGCGACCGAGCCCCGGAGACCGTCGACGACCGGACCGCCCCGGCCCGCGGCGAGCAGCCGCCCCTCACCCGACGGAGGAGGAACCGTGCCCCGCAGTAGCATCGCGTTCACCCGCGACCCGCTCGACATCGAGGCGCTGGCGGCGGCCGTCTCCGTCGTCCTGACGCCCGAGGAGCTCGCGGTCACGCCGGTGGAGATCCGCCCGCTCGACGACGGCGCCGCGGCGCAGGTCGTGCTGGCCGACCGGGTCGTCCTGACCGTGCTGCGCCCGCGGCTCCTTCCCGCGCCCGCCGAGCTCACCCGCGTCTACGGCCGCGTCGAGGTCTCCCCCGATGCCCGGTGGGCGACGGACGGCCTCACGACCTGGGAGCCCGAGGGCGTCATCGGCGTCCGCCTGATCGAGGCGGCTGCCGACGCGTGCGGCGGGGCGGCCGTGCGCCTGGGCTGACGCCCGCGTCAGACCGCCGTCCCCAGCGGCGGCGTGCGCGGCGGCACCGTGCGCCGCGGACGTGTCGCCTCGAACGCCACCCCCAGCATCAGCAGGTTCGAGTCGTCGTAGGCGCGACCCGCGAAGGTCAGGCCCACGGGCATGCCGATGTCGTCGAGCGTGCCCATCGGCACCGTCACCGTCGGCACCCCGCAGTGGCGGATCGCGAGGTTGCCGGTCGCAACCCACACGCCGTTGCGCCAGGCGATGTCCGCCGACGCGGGGTTCACGTCGGCGTCGGCGGGCGCCACGTCGCTCATCGTGGGGAAGACCACGGCGTCGAGGCCTTCGGCATCCATCCATTCCTCGAGGTCGCGCCGCCGGGTCTCCTCGAGTCCCCGCAGACCCTCGGCCAACTCAGGAATCTCGGTGAACGCGGCGACCGGATGCTCGCGGACGTGCGCCGGATACTCCGCGATGTCGTCGTCGAAGCCCGTGTAGCGGTCGGGCAGCGCACCCTCGGGGTGGGGGAAGATCGCGGCACCGTCGATGCCGGCCAACCCCGGCTCCCCGTTCGCGCGCAAGAAGTCGTCCCAGGCCCACGCGGAGAGGTCGACGATCTCGCGGTGCAGGAACTCCGGCGAGACGAGCCCGCGCGTCGAGATCGTCGGCGCGCCGGGCCGGTCGGCCTCGTAGTTGCTCACCAGCGGGAAGTCCGTCTCGACGACGGTCGCGCCCGCAGCCTCGAGGTCGGCGCGCGCGGCCTCCCACAGCGCGAGCACCGACGCTCGTGGCTCGATGCGCTCGCCCGTGGGGCCGCCCACGCCGCGCGGACCGGTTCCGGCCAGCGGGTCCGTGCCGAGGAACATACGCGGTATGCCGATCCGCTGACCGGCCAGCGACGCGTCGGCCGCGAGCGCGGCGTACGACTCCGGCCGCACCGCCGACGCCGCGGGGAGGGAGATCCAGGGTTGCGCGCGCCAGAAATCGCCCCGCGTCTCGGAATCGTCCGCGACGACGACGTCGAGCACCGCCAGCAGGTCTGCCATCGAGCGGGTGTGCGGCACGACGACGTCCATCGTTGGCACGAGCGGCCAGTTGCCGCGCACCGAGATGATGCCGCGCGAGGGGGTGTACGCGCAGAGCGCGTTGCAGGATGCCGGCGCCCGGCCGCTCGACCACGTCTCCTCGCCCAGCCCGAAGACGCCGAACGACGCCGCCGTCGCCGTGCCGGAGCCGTTGGACGACCCCGAGGCGAACGCCGAGGTGAGGTAGTCGGCATTGTACGGACTCTCGGCGCGGCCGTAGAGGCCCCGCTGCATGCCGCCGTTGGCCATCGGGGGCATGTTGGTCTTGCCGAGGCAGATCGCGCCGGCGGCGCGCAGCCGCTCGACGGTGAACGCGTCGGAGCGGGCGACGAGATCAGCGAAGGCCGGACTTCCGGAGGCGGCGGTGAGGCCGCGCACGAAGTAGCTGTCCTTCGCCGTGTACGGGATGCCGTCGAGAGGCCCGCGCGCGCGCCCGGCGGCGCGGCGGGCGTCGGACTCCTCCGCCTCGGCCCGCGCGTCGGGGTTGAGCACGACGATGGCGTTCAGGCGCGTCGGCGTCTCGGGACCGTCGTACGCCGCGATCCGCGCGAGGTGCGCGTCCACCAGCTCGACGGCGGTCGTCTCGCCGGCGGCGAGCGCCGCGGCCAGCTCCGCGATGGACGCCTCGGCGACCTCGATCATGCGCGCACCTCCGGCTGCTGCTGCGTGATGCAGTGGATGCCGCCGCCCCGAGCGAACAGCTCGCGCGCATCGACGGTGACGACCCGGCGACCCGGGTAGACCTCCTCCAGGATGCCGCGCGCCCGGGCATCCGCGACGGGCTCACCGAAGCCGCACGCGATGACCCCGCCGTTCACGACCAGGTGGTTCACGTAGCTCCAGTCGGTGTCGCCGTCCGCGTCGCGGAGGGTGTCGGGAGCCGGGAGGTCGCGCACGGTGAAGGGGCGGCCGGCGGCATCCGTCTGCTCCGCGAAGAACGCGCGCAGCTCGGCCGAGACGGCGTGGTCGGGGTGCGCCGCGTCGCGCTGATCGTGCAGCAGCACGACACCCGGCGACGGCAGGGCCGCGACGATGTCGACGTGCCCGCTCGTGCCGAAGTCGCCGTAGTCGCGGGTGAGGCCGCGCGGGAGCCACACGGCGTGGGGGGCCCCGATCGTGCGGGCCATCTCGGCCTCGACGCTCGCGCGGTCGGCATCGGGATTGCGGCGCGGGTCGAGCTGCACGGTCTCGGTGAGCAGCACGGTGCCCTCGCCGTCGACGTGGATGCCACCGCCCTCGTTCACCAGCGACGACGGCACGAGCTCGGCGCCGGCCGCCTCGGCGACGAAGCGACCGAGCTCGGCCGACTTGCGCCACTGGCTCCACCAGTGGTCGCCCCAGCCGTTGAACGTCCAGTCGACGGCGCCCAGGATGCCGGGGCGCTCGGGGTCGACGACGAAGGTGGGGCCCACGTCGCGCATCCAGAATTCGTCGACAGGCGCCTCGAGGATGTCGATGTCGGAGGAGAGCATACGCCGCGCCCGGGCGCGCTCGGCCGGGTCGACGACCATCGTCACCGGCTCGAACGCGGCGACGGCGTGGGCGACCGCGGTCCACGCGGCGTAGCCCGCCTCGCGCTCGGCATCCGTCTCCCCGAGGGTCGGTCCCTCGGCGGGGAAGGCCATCCAGGTGCGCGTCTGGGGCGCGGTCTCACTCGGCATGCGCCAGCTCATCGTGTCTCCTCCTGGTGTTCATCGTGGGTCCCCGCGCTCCGCGTGTCTCCGCGCACCCCCACCTCGCTGACCTGCGCCGAATGTACGCCGGCAGACGAACGCGGCGTGCATTCGCCCGAAGTCAACGAAGGGGCGGGCGCGGGCGCAGGGAAGACGGGCGTGCCGGCGACGAGAGTGGTCACGGCGCGGGCGGACAGCAGCGCGGCCTCCCCCTCGGCGAACGGGTCGGTGTCGACGACGACGAGGTCGGCGGCGAAACCGGGCGCGATGCGACCGCGCCAGTCTCCGTCCCCGACCGAGGCCGCCGCGTCACGGGTCGCGTGCCCGAGGGCGTTCGCGAGCGGCAGCGCGTACTGCGGGTGTACGGCCGCGACGCTGGTGTCGAGCGCGGACGCCCGCGTCGTGGCGACGTACATATTGGCGAGGGCGTCGAAGGGGGCGGTGGGGGCATCGGTCGAGAACGCCAGGAGGGTTCCGGCCTGCTCGTACTCGGTCCACGGGAAAGCCCGTTCCACGCGCTCGTCGCCGAGCATCGCGGCCCAGTTGGCGAAGATCGCCGGGTCGGCGTGCACGGGCTGCATGGATGCCGTCACCCCCAGCCGCGCCATCCGCTCGGCCGTGCCGGGGGCGGCGTACTCGAGATGCTCGATGCGGTGGCGGCGGGGGCGGTCGCCGTTGGCCTCGATGGCCTGCTCGATCGCGGTGAGGGCGTTGTCGCTGGCGGCATCGCCGATGGCGTGCATCGCGATCTGGAGACCGGCGGCGTCGGCCGCGGCCACGACGGGCGCGAGGTCGTGGAGGGGCCAGATGGGCTCGGCGTTCGAGCCGTCGGCGTACGGGGCGCCCATCGCGGCGGTGCAGGCGTCGATGACGCCGTCGAGGATGAGCTTGATGCCCACGACCCGCAGCCACGGCGACGCGGGGCGCTCCGCGAGAGCGGCCACGCGGTCCAGCTGCGCGAGATTGCGCGCTGCATCGCCGGTGTTCTCGACGAGCCAGTGCGCCGCCACGCGGATCGGCAGGCGACCGTCGTAGCGGTCGAGAGCACGCTCGAAGGCGGCGAGTCCGTGCTCGTCGAACGCCATGTCCACGACGCTCACGACACCGGCGCGGACGTACGCGTCGATCACGCGATCGACGGCCTCGTCGCGCTCGGCGTCGGTGGTCGCCGCGTCGCGCTGGGCCCAGGCGTACTGGATCGCGGCGGTCTCGTAGAGCATGCCGGTGGGCTCGCCGTCGGCGTCCCGGGCGATGTGCCCGCCGAGCGGGTCGGGGGTGTCGCGCGTGATGCCGAGCTCGGCCAGCGCGGCGGTGTTGACCCAGCACGAGTGGTAGTCGTTGGCATCCAGGTACACCGGCACGTCGGCGACGACGGCGTCGATCATGGCCGCCGTCGGCGCCCCGCCCGGCACCGCGTCGAACAGCCAGCCGCGGCCGCGGAGCACCGTCGCCGCGGGGTCGGCGGCACGGGCCTCGCGCAGCGCCGTCTGGATCTCCGCGAGCGACCGCGCGTCGGTGAGCGGAACCTGGCCGAGCGCGGCCCCCATCATGAGCAGGTGCGTGTGGGCGTCGGTGAAGCCCGGCAACATGAGGGCGCCGTCGAGATCGACCGTGCGGTCGGCCTCCTGCGCCTCCGCCTCGGCGCCCAGGGCGACGATGGTCTCGCCGTCGAGGGTGACGGCATCCGTCCACTGCCGTGACGGCTCGACCTCGGCCGTGAAAATGCGGCCGTTGCGGTAGAGGGTGCGAGTCATGCGGGGGCCTCCGTGGCGGCGCGTTCGATACGACGGGACAGGATGCCGATGATGCCCGCCGGCACGGCCAGCACGAAGCTCGCGGTGGCCAGGACCACCGTGAAGCCCTGATAGCCGAGGCCGGAGACGAGGGCGGCACCGATGACCGGGGTCAGGGCGGATCCGACGAGGTAGGTGGCCAGCAGAGGACCCGACCACCGGCCGTCGGCGTCGAGGGCGGCGGAGGTCGAGACGAAGAAGGCGAAGACGAGCGCGTAGGCGGTGTTCCAGACGACGAAGACCACGATGAACATCGTCGGGTCGGTCACGGAGCCCTGCACGATCTTCAGGATGCCACCCAGCACGAGCAGCACGACGAGCGGGATGCCGCGACCCAGGCGATTGCCGACGATCATGAGCGCGACAGAGGCGATCAGGCCGCCGGCGGTCGCGGCGCTCAGCGCGATGCCGAGTCCCTCGGGGGTCACGCCCGCCTGGTCGGGACCCATGACGCTGACCATGGCCCAGAGCGAGTCCTCGCTCGCCGCCCAGAGCGCGAAGACGACGAGCAGGGTGAAGCCCGCGACGGTGACGGTCCGCGAGGAGCGGCCGGCCGTGCGCGTAACGTGCGGGGCGGCCGCCGGGGCGGTCTCGGGCACCGCCGGCGCGTGGACGGCCGGGGCGGCGGGCGCGGCCGGGAGCCAGACCACCAGCGCGAGCGCGACGAGGCTGAACACGGCCATCGACCCGAACACGTCGAGAGGGGCGAGGCCGATCAGCGGCACCACGGCGAGGACCACGGTGATGATGCCGCGGTTGGCGAGGCCGTAGAAGCCGGCCACACGGTCGGGATTGCGGAAGGCGGCGAGCGCGGCGCCCGAGGCGGCGACCGCCCCACCCGCGCCGGCGCCGCCCAGGAGCAGGCCCGGCAGGAGCGCCGCGGGGGCGAGAGCGGCGAGCCCGAACCCGACGACGGCGAGCGCGAGGCCGACGCGGGCGACCGTGCGACGCGAGCGACCGGCGCAGAGCGGAGCCACGGCGAGGCCTGTCAGTGCGGTGAGCAGCAGCGCTCCGGTGACCAGCCAGCTGGCGGTGAGGACGTCGGCGCCGGTCCCCTCCTGCACCGCGATGATCATGTACGGCGAGAGGTTCACGCCGAGGTAGCCGGCGATGCCGACGATGAACGTCGATCCGGCGGTGGGCAGGCGGAGGGGGACGCGGCTCGCGCCGGCGGGCGCCGCGGTGTGACGGGTGGTGGTGGACACGGGAGGCCTTTCGCAGGAGCCGGTCAGCCGGCAGGACGGTGTGGGGCGCCGGGCGATCGTCGTCGATCGCGACCGGCTGAGGCCGAGGCTAGGGACCGTGTGTTTCGGTCGGTGCGCCGATGGTGTTTCAGAAACATTAAACGTTTAAGTAGCGCCGCCCGCAAGAGCGGATTTCCCGGTCGGGTAACGTCGGGGCGTGACCCCGCGCAAACCGACGCTGCACGACGTGGCGGCAGCTGCCGGCGTGTCGATCGCGGCGGTCTCGTTCGCGTTGCGCGACAAAGCGGGGGTGTCGCCCGAGACCCGCGAGCGCGTGCTCGCCGCCGCGCGCGAGCTGAACTACGTCGTCAACGTGCCCGCGCGGAGCCTGCGGACGGCCCGGTACGGCGCGGTGGGCCTGCACCTTCCACCCGGGTCGACGCGCCTGCCGTACTACACCGACTTCGCCTTCGGCGTCGTGGATGCCGCGGACGCCCGCGGTCTGTCCGTCATCCTGCTGCCCCACCGCCCCGCCGACGACACGACGCCGCCGACGGCGTTCGTCGACGGGTACATCGTGGTCGACGCGACGGCCGAGGATGCCGGCATCCGGGCCATCCTCGACACCGGCCGCCCGGTGGTCAGCGGCGAGCACGTGCTCGGCGGCGAGGACCGGGTGAGCGCGAGCGTCGTGTACGACCACGACACCGCCCTGCGGGGCCTGCTCGATCACGTGACCGACCGCGGTGCGACGCGCGTCGCCGCCGTCCTCCCGCCCGACGGCACCGCATGGAGTCGTGACCTTACTCGGACGTTCTCGGACTGGACAGCCGAGCGGGGCGGCATCCCGATCACACGCACCATCTCGTTCGTCCCCACCGCCGATGAGGTCGACGGCGCGGTCGCCGACATCCTCGCCACCGAGGAGGTCGACGCGCTCATCGTCGCCCCCAGCGGGTCGGCCGCCCCCGCGTTGGCCGCCGCCCACCGCGCGGGGCGCCGGGTCGGCGACGATCTCCTGCTCGCCGCCTACGTCGACGAACCGATGCACGCGCTGCTCTCCCCCGCCGTGACGTCGTTCGACCTCGAGGCCCGCGCCTTCGGCGCCGCCTGTCTCGAGCTGCTGACCACGGTGACGGATGCCGACGCCCCCGCCGATCGTGTGCGCGTCGTCGCTCCACGACTCCTCGTGCGCGCGAGCACGGTCGGGGTGTAGCCGGCCCCGCGCGACCTAGAGTGAGACCCGTGCGGGTGCGGTTCTTCGGCGGGTTGAGCGTCGACACGGACGACGGTCATGCCGTCGTGCCCGGGCGCGGCCAGCAGGCCCTGCTCCTGCGGCTCGCGGTGGATGCCGGGACCACCGTCGGCGTCCGCGCGCTGGCCGAGGATCTCTGGCCGATGGACGCCCCCGAGGATCCGCGCGCCGCTCTGCACTCGCTGGTGTCGCGCCTGCGCCGCGCACTGCCCCCGGGCGCGGTGAGCTCCACCCCCGGCGGATACCGTCTCGAGCTCTCCCGCGCCGACGTGGACGTCACACGATTCCAGGACCTCGTCGCCGCGGCGCGGGCGACGGGCAACGCCGGGCGGGCGCGCGAGGCGCTCGCGCTGTGGACAGGCGACGTCTGGACGCCCGGCGAGGGTTTCGACTGGCTCGTGCGCGACCTGCTCGAAGACCGCGCCCACGCCGAGCGCCTCGCGGCGACGACGCCCGCACCGGCCCGAGCGGCGGCGCTGCCCGCCCCCGTCACGAGCATCGTCGGTCGCGGCGATGAGCTCGACGCGCTCCGCACGCGCCTGACGACGGATCGCCTCGTCACCCTGATCGGTCCGGGCGGCGCGGGCAAGACCACGCTCGCCGTCGAGACCGCCCGGGCAGTGTCCGACTCGATCGTGGTCGAGCTCGCGCCGGCCGCCGCGGGCGACGTGTGGACCGCGATCGCGGGTGCGGTCGGCCGCCGCATCCGCCTGCCGGAGTCGGCGGGCGCGCCGATGTCGGCCACGGAGCGCGTGGCGGAGGCCATCGCCGGTCGCGCGGTCGTCATCGTCCTCGACAACTGCGAACACGTGGTGCGCGAGGCCGCCGAAGGGGCGCTCCTGCTGCTCGGCATGAGCCCGGACGTACGCGTGCTCGCGACCAGCCGCGAACCCCTCGGCATCGTGGGCGAGGCTTTCGTCGACCTCGGCCCCCTCCCGTCCGACGACGCCGACGCGCTCTTCGCGCAGCGCGTCCGCTCCGCCCGGGGCCGTGTGCCCGACGACGCCGAGCGCGAGACCGCCCGGCGCATCGTGCGTCGCCTCGACGGGCTGCCGCTCGCGATCGAACTCGCCGCCGCACGCGCCCGGACGCTCACCCTCGCCGAGATCGACGCCGGCCTCGACGACCGGTTCGCGCTGCTGTCGAACGGGCCTCGGCTGAGCTCCGAGCGCCATCGGACGCTCCGCGCCCTCATCGACTGGAGTTGGGACACCCTGACCGCCGGTGAACGGGTGGCGCTGCGCGCTGCGGCGGTGTTCCCCGACGGCATCGGTGCCGATGACGCGGCCGCCGTGGCCGCCGCTTTCGACGTGGATGCCGCGGAGTTCGACGCCCTCGTCGACAGGTCGCTGCTCGTGCGGCGCGACGGGCGATTCCGGATGCTCGAGACCGTGCGGGAGTACGGGCTCGACCGGGTGCGCCGCGCAGGCGAGGAGGCCCGATACCGCGTCCGCGCGGCCGACGTGCTGACCGACATCGCCGCCCGGTACGACGACAGCGTGCGCGGTCCGGGCCTGGCCCGCGCCCTCGCCTGGTTCGACGCCAACGACGAGAACCTCGCGGCCGCTCTGCGCACACGGGCCGAGAATGGCGATCGGCGCGGCGGTGCGCGACTGCTCCGGGGCCTCTTCTGGCCCTGGGCGGTGCGCGAACGCAGCGAAGACCTGCGGCGGGGCATCGCGGATTTCGCCGACGCCGATGCCCCGCTCGACGACGAAGCCTTCGTCGTGCTCGAGGCGGTCGCGCTCTTCGCCGCCGCCTTCCCCGAGCCCGGCACCGCGGCATCCGTCACCCCCGCGCAGTACCGCGCGCGGCGGCTCCAGCTCGAGGCCGCCGCCGAGAGGCATCCCTCCGAGGTGACCGCCCTCGTCGCGCCGCTGCTGCGGGTGGCGGGCTCGGTCGTGGACTCCGGCGAGGGCAACGCCCACCGGACGTGGCACGTGGACGTCAGCGACGACGAGATGGCGAGCGCTCCCCCGTGGACGCGGGCGATCCTGCACGCCCTGCGTGCGGGTGCGGCGCAGAACTCCGGCGACACCGCGACACTGGGGGTCGAAAGCACCCTCGCCCTCACGGCGTTCGCCGAGATCGGCGACGCGTGGGGCACGGGTTTCGCCAGCCAGCTGCGCTCGGAGTGGCTCGTGCTGGAGGACCGGCTCGACGAGGCTCTTGAGGTGATCGACCGCTCCGCCGAGGCGATCACCGGCCTGACGTCGGCGGCCGATGTGCTGCAGCAGCAGACACAGGCTGTCGGCATCCTGTTGCGCCTCGGCCGGATCGACGAGGCACGCGAGCGCACCGCGCGGATCACCGCGGCCGCCGAGGCCGACGGCTCCGCGCGCTCCCGCGCGCATGCCTTCATGACCGAGGCCCACGTCGAGGTCGCAACCGGCGACGGCGAGGCGGCACTGCGTGCGGTCGAGAGCGTCCCGCTCATGCCGGGCTTCCCGGATCAGGCCGCGGCCTGGCTCGAGGCGCAGCGCGCCCAGGCCCTGCTGCTGCTCGGTCGCCACGACGAGGCGCGAGAGGCTCTCCGCACCGCGTTGCCCCTGGCCGTGGGGGTGCGCGACCATCCGATCATCGCCATCGTGCTGCTCGCGGTCGCGGGCTGGAACGCCGCGACCGGACGAGCAGCGCACGCCGAAGAGGCCCTGGCACGAGCCGGCGCGATCCGGGGGGCCACCGACGTCCGCGACCCGTTCTTCCTCTGGGTCCGCGCACGCCTGGCCGAGCTCCCCACCGCTCTCACGACCGAGGGCCCCGGCATCCCCACGCCCCTCGCGGACGTGGATGCTGAGGCCCTGGCGACCCTGCTCGACTAGGCCTTGCGCATGTAGGCGCGCACCGTCAGCGGCGCGAAGATCGCCACGATGACCGCGGCGCCGAGGAGCGAGACGACCACGTCGGAGCCGGCCGTGCCGGTGTTGACGAGGTCGCGCACCGCGGTGACCAGGTGCGAGACCGGGTTCACGTCGACGAACCACTGCAGCCACGACGGCATCGTGTTCGAGGGCACGAAGGCGTTGGAGAGGAAGGTCAGCGGGAACAGGATGAGCATCGAGATGCCCTGCACGCTCGAGGCGCTGCGCGCGATGACGCCGAAGAACGCGAAGATCCAGCTGATCGCCCACGAGCACGCGATGACGAGCAGGGCCGCGGCGACCACGGCCCAGATGCCGCCCTCGGGACGCAGACCCATGATGAAGCCCATCGTGAACGTCAGCACGGTGGCGATGGCATAGCGGACGGTGTCGGCGAGCAACGCCCCCGAGAGCGGCGCGATGCGCGCGATCGGCAGCGACCGGAACCGGTCGAACACACCCTTGTCCATGTCTTCGCGCAGCTGCGTGCCGGTGACGACCGAGGTCGTGATGACGGTCTGCACGAGGATGCCGGGGATGATGATCGGCAGGTAGCTCTGCACGTCCCCGGCGATCGCGCCGCCGAAGATGTACGTGAACATCAGGGTGAACAGGATCGGCTGCACGGTGACGTCGATGAGCTGCTCAGGCGTGCGGCGGATCTTCAGCAGACCACGGCCCGCCATGGTGAGGGTGTTTCGCAGGGTCTGCGCGAGGCTCGCGGTGCGAGGCAGGTCGCGTTCGAGAGTGAGGGCGCTCATGAGCGGACTCCTTCCAGGTCGTCGGCGCTCTCGCGCGCCGCGGTGTCGTCGCTCGGTACACCCGAGCCGGTGAGGGTGAGGAAGACCTCGTCGAGGGTGGGCTGCTGCACGCTGAACTCGCTCAGGTGCAGGCCCTCCTCGCGGAAGGCCACGAGCAGATCGGTGACCTGGTCGGGGTCGGACATCGGCACCGTGAGGCGCGCCGCCTCCGGAGAGACGATGGCCGCGGCATCCAGGACCCGTCCGACGGTCGCGCGGGCGGCGTCGAGGTCGGAGCCCGGCCGCAGCCGTAGCACGAGCGATGCCTGCCCGACCGACGCCTTGAGCTCGAGAGCCGTGCCCTCGGCGACGACGCGCCCGCGGTCGATCACGGCGATGCGGTCGGCGAGCTGGTCGGCCTCGTCGAGGTACTGCGTGGTGAGCACGACGGTGGATCCGGATGCCACGAGCCGGCGGATCGTGTCCCACATCTGTCCGCGAGTGCGGGGATCCAGGCCCGTGGTCGGCTCGTCGAGGAAGATCAGCGGGGGCTGCGCGATGAGGGAGGCGGCGAGGTCGAGACGGCGACGCATGCCGCCGGAGAACTTCGCGAGCGGGCGGGATGCGGCCTCGGTGAGGCCGAACTCCTCGAGCAGCTCGCTCGCCTTGCGGCGGGCGGCGGGGCGGGAGAGACCGAGCAGGCGGCCGAAGATCATGAGGTTCTCGGTGGCCGAGAGCTTCTCATCGACCGAGGCGAACTGCCCGGTGAGGCCGATGAGCTGCCGCACGACGTGCGGCTCGCGGGCGACGTCGTGGCCGAAGATCTCGGCCCGGCCGCCGTCGGGACGCAGGAGCGTCGTCAGCATGCTGATGGTGGTGGTCTTGCCGGCACCGTTGGGGCCGAGCACGCCATAGACCGTGCCGGCCTCGACGACGAGGTCGACGCCGTCGACGGCTCTGTTCGAGCCGAACGTCTTGACGAGCCCTTCGGCTCGGACCGCGGGAGTGCGGGTGGATGAAGTGGTCATGACGACAGGATGCGCCGGGCGCACCGTCGTGCTCCTGTCACGGCAGTGGGTGCGCTGTCAGGGCGCTGTCAGGGGTGCATTCTCCGTTTCCGACCTTCACGTCGGACCGCTGTCACCACCCCTTCGCGTTCAGGTACTTCTCGGGGATCCGTAATCGGGCCTCGCGATCGATTTGCCTCAGGACGATGTCGAACTGATCGAACGGTGCCCACTCGCCATCGTCGGGCCGGATGGCGACGCTCCGGCGGCCGTAGTCGACCGCGACCCCGAAAGAGCCTCGGTCGTAGGTGAAGATGAGCGGGAGGTAGTCGTAGACCTCGAACAGTACGGAGAACGCGAGATGAGAGGGGTCGTCGACCAGGTTCATCACCCCGAATCCGGTCGCCCGGTCGTCGAAGTATCCCCGGAGGGCCGACTGCACGCCCTTCGCCAACTCGAGCGCGGGTCTACGAGATTCTTCCTCAGCCATGGTGATCGGGTTCCCTTCCGTTGTGGCGGTCGAACGCCTCGTACGCCGTGAGCAGCCGGTGGCGTGTGCAGGGATCCCCCATCCCGATCATTTCCACATTCATCGGTCAGGCGACTCCCGGACGTACTCACGTAGCAGAGGTGCCCCGTCGGGGGCGCGGAACGAGTCGATCAGTTCGCGGAGCGAACCCCCGAGGAGGTGGGAGTACTGGATCACCGGATGCAGGGGGTCCCTGTCGATCAGGCGCACGGGGAGCTCAACCCCGTCGCGACGCAGTCCGGTCCATCGCCACTCGGCTCGAAACGGCTCGAAACCGTCGGCGGCCTCGTCCCAGCCGAATGGCAGCTCGATGCGCGGCAACCGGCGATGCCGGATAACCGGCGACAAGAGTCTGACCAGCATGACCTCGACGAAGCCCAGCGTCGCCGCCCACATGAGCTCTTCCGGCTCCTCCGCCCGTTCCGCCCGGGTCAGGAGGTATCCATCCGACACCGCCGCGATCGTGTATCTGATCTCGCCCCCCGCGTTGGCAAGAGTGAGGGATGTGATGTCGTGGTGGGGGCGATACCCCGTCTGAGCTGCGAAGGCGATCAGGTCAGGATCTAGGACGATCTCGGATGCCACCGGCTCCGCCCACCCGTGGGATTCGAGGAATCCGTAGGGGATGCGTGACCGGATCTCTCGGTCGAAGTGTCTCAGCACGTAGGGGAACTCCGAGAAAGGCGGCCAGTGCCCGCCTGCGGGCGTGATGGACACTCCGCGCTCGCCATGGTCGATGGAGAATCCGAAACTGCCGCGGTCGTAGGTGAACCGGACCGGGAAGTAGTTGTAGATCTCGAAGACGACCGAGAACTCGACGTGGCCATCGCTGTCGACGACGTCCTCCACGGCGAAGCGACTCGCCCGTTCCACGAAAGTCTCGCGAAGGGCGATGACGACGGCGCGAGCGAGTTGCTCGGCGCTTTGCTGCGGACCGAACTCGTCGTCGCTCACACTCAGCCTCCTTGTGAACCAGAAAAGCTCCTGCCGGATCCGACCGTTAGCGGGAAGCGGAAATCCTGCAGCGGCTTCACCTGCGCACGCTACCGTCCACGGGCTCGGATCGAGCCTCGATCTCCAGCCCGTCCGCGGCCACCCACCGGTGCCACCCGTCGTTTCGGTGCCCCTCCCACGCCGGGTCCGAGGACGCAACAATGGTCGAGTCAGTGTGAATGAGGACATGGCCGTCTCGGACGTTCCCTACCCAGCACCATTCACCGTCATAGAGGACATACCACTGCCAGGATCGAATGTCTCGGACGAGCCGACGGGACACCATGACCGACGATGCTCCCGAAAGCCCGGAGTGGGGGAGAGTGGCGACACCGCGAGGGAGGTGTCCCCGATCCATCGAAACCCAGTCCTCCTGCGCGCCGAAAAGGCCCGCATCTCCCATGGAGAGAAGAGGGACCTCGCGCCCTTCGAAGTGGCCGAACAGACCCCGTGGATGCAACCCGCTGGCAGTCACGGCTTCCAACCCCTCGCCATCATGCAAACTCTCCTCCCGACGAAGAAGCACCCCGGGCTCGGCGTCGAAAACTCGAACCTCGCACGCCTCCATTCAACTCTCCCGAAGACGGGCAGCTTCGCCGGGCACCATCAACCACGATTCAACTCCTCATACACCTCGCGCAGGCCAGGGACCCCTAACGCCTCAGCGTCGCTGATGAGAACGGCGTCGGCCTCCGAACGCGCACGGGTCCACGGCCCGGGCTCGTCGGGTCGTTGAGCTATCCAGGGCAGATGACTGCCGTCCTGCGAATCGACAATCGGACCTCCTTCGGGGCGGAGACGATGGAGTTGGTCCCGCCACCGCTCACCCCAGCGGCTCCAGCCGATCGCCGAAACGAGCACAACGCTGACGCCAGGACGCAGAGATGCCTCCCAGACATCGCTTCCGGCGATTGCGACCGTGACCTCGCCCAGCCCGAATCTCGCGGTCACTTCCCCCGAAAGCCTGAGCGTCGCAGAGTGAGGATCAACCTGCATGGTTTCACGGATGCCGTCAGGGAGTTCGTGGAGTTGCCGCGAGACAAAGACTGTCCAGGACTGCTGGGCCTGTTCCTCGCTCGGCTTCCCCAGGAACTTTGCGATGCTCACCTCGCCACCGAAGCTTGCAAGGAGATCCGAACTCATCGGCTCCCAGAGAGCGTTCGCCACCTCGTCGATATGCCTCGCCTCGATCACGGTGCATCGGAGCCGGGAGCTCTCGTCAGCGAATTCGCCCCCCTGATCTCCCTCCCGCGCGGCCAGATACTTGTCCGGGATTCGAAGTCTCACACGACGGTCGACCTCGCGCAGAACGCCCTCGAGGTCATTCAGAGTCCACTCTTTGGTCGGGCCAAGGAGTACCGCCGACGACGAAGTTCGGAAGGGAATCTCAAACCCAAAAACACCGTCCTCGTAACCGAAAACGATCTGCCAGTACTCGTAAAGCACAAACGACGCTTGGAGCGCCGGCCAAGGCCCATCGCGAACCTCCAGGAAGATCAGACTGTCCTGATCTTCGCCAAAAACGTTCCGAACCGAACGGCTGAAGAATTCCACATACTCAGACATTGACTCATCGATTCGCATACCATCCTCCATCTCCGTCAGCAACGATGTCCTAGCCGTGAACCTCCCGGCGAGGAATCCATGGCACTCCGGGAGCCAGCAATTCGCGAAGAACTCCTCTTTGAAAGGAGAAGAATCAGCTATCCAATCCACGCGCAGCCATATACTTACCGGGAATTCGAAGCCTCACGCGATTTCCGACTTCATGCAAGAGCGAGTCGAGATCATCTAGCGTGAAGACACCCGTAGGTCCATCCAGAACTGCGGCCCCAGAAAAGCGAAATGGTATCGAGAACCCGAAGGCACCGCGATCGTACGTGAACAGAATCTCCCAATACTCGTACAGAACGAAGGATGCTTGCATCCACGGGTGATCCCCCTCTTCAAGTTCTCTGAAAACGAGAGCGCTCTGCTCACCGCCGAATACTCGCCGCGAACTCGCGTCCAGCAAACAGGCCAGATCTGACATTAATTCATCGTTGGGCACAGGAGCCATCGTTCCCGTCGCGCATGATGCGGTGTCCGTGGACGACGAGATACAGGATTCGGAGCCTGACTCGCTCGTGCATTTCGCCGTGCCCTCGATAGGTGCCACTCGCCAGCCGGACTCCCTGACCCTCAATCGACGAAGAAGCGGCCCGGGATCGTGATTTCCACGGGGGATGCGAGGCGCGCGGCCATGAGCAAAGGTGCCAAATCTTCGTCCGAAACCTGAGGAGCGCTGTCACCGCTGGGGAGCATCTCCCTCACGACTTGCACGCGAAAACCCTCAATGGCATGCACGCCGGTCGCCGGGGTGAGCACGGTCCCGGGGAGGAGCGCGACTTCCGCCTCGGCCGGATGACGAGAAAGCGGCCCTACCTCGCGCCCCGAACCCGAGATGATGGCGTGCAGGACAGGAGCTCGAAAGTTCTCCGATGCGACCCGCACATCCTTCGACGTCGGAAGCGGAACATGCAGAGTGAGCGGCGTCGTCAACTCGAAGCCCGCACCTCTCCATACCACTCCCCGAAAAACGGGCAGCTTCGCGAGGGCCTCTTCCAAACGCCGGGCACCATCAACCACGGTTCAACTCCTCATACGCTTCGAGCAGGCGAGGGGTCCCTAACGCCTCGGCTTCGCTGATCAGAACAGCGTCAGCTTCCGAACGCGCACGGGTCCACGGCCCCGGCTCGTCGGGTCGTTGAGCTATCCACGAGAGATCGTCGTCGTCCGATGCGCGCACGATCGGCCCCCGATGCGGGCCTCGAGCGCTGAGCGCATCAGCCCACCGGCCCGCCCACCGCTTCCACCCCAGGCCGGCGATGATCGCCGCGCTGAAGCCTGGCCGCATCGCCGCTCTCCAGACATCCTGGCCGGAAATTGTCACCGTTACGCGGCCCAGCCCGAAACGCGCCGTTACCTCAGGCCATACCCCCACCGTGGCAGAGCTCGGATCGACGATGAGCGTACTCGACACATTCGGCGGAAGCTCGGCGAGATCGCGAGCAACTCGCGACGACCAAGACCTCTGCGCCTCTTCCTCGCTGGACTTACCGAGGAATTTTGCGATGCTCACGCGTCCCCCGTAACCCGCGAGCAGATCCGCGCTCATGGACTTCCAGAGGGCGTTTGCCACGCTGTCGACATGCGGCGAAGTATTCATGACGCTCCCGGGACCGGCAGCTCGCGAAGATGAATTCGCCAGACTCCGTCAGCATCTTGAAACTTGGACACGACTTCAAACTCCGTGCCGCGCTGGAAGAGGATCTCGGACTCGTACTGATATCGCGAGATCGGCATGACATCGTCCTGCCACTTCTCGCCAACCTTGAAGGTGTCGAGGAAATTCTCGTGCAACGTGCCCCCGGGAAGCGCGGAGCATCCGGCCCTGCATGGCGATTGACTCCCGGACAGCAAGGGGATTCTCGGGAATTCTCGGTCTGCCCGCGGACGAGCCATCACTGGCGGGGCGGTCGGATGTACGGGATGAGGAGGGGGGGCACCGTCTGCGGACGACAACGAGACGAGGACCTCATCGAAGGAGCCGACGAGGAGATACGAGAGTTGGATCACGGGGTGAAGAGGGTTCCGATCGGCAACCTTCAGCGCGAGCGGACTTCCGCCGCGTGCCAGGCCTGTCCACCCGTCCCCGGAATCGTTCGCCTCGAATCCGTCGGCGGCCTCCTCCCATCCGAACGGTAGACGCACCGGCCCCATTCCCTCGCGGGAACGCAGGGCGACGGCGAGCAAGCGTGCGAGCATGACCTCCACGTAGCGAAGTTCGGCAGCCCACATCAAACTCTCGGGCTCCTCCGCGCGTTCAGCGGAAGAGAGGAAGTACCCGCCCTGGTGCGGGGAAACCGTGTAGCGGATTTCACCTCCGGTGTTGGCCAATGTCAGCGAACCCGCGTCGTCCCTGTTCGGCGTATATCCTGCGCGCGCAGCTAAAGAGATCAGTTTGTCGGTCAAGATCACGTCCATCATTCGCCACCTGAACGCGGATCGGGTGACGAGAAAATCTCGACGCAACGCACTGACATCATGCGCGAAGGCCTTCTACCTCCCGGGCGGCCAGATACTTGTCCGGGATTCGAAGTCTCACACGACGATCCAGCTCGCGGAGAAGCCCATCGAGGTCATCGAGCGACCACTCTGCCGTCGGCCCGAGGAGGACGACGGCAGACGACGAGCGGAACGGGATCTCAAACCCAAATATTCCTTCTTCGTATACGAATAGCATCTGCCAGTACTCGTAAAGGATGAAGGAGGCACGAAGGGCCGCCCTCGGACCTTCGCTTGTCTCATCAAAGATCAAAAGGCTTTGTTCTTTGCCAAAGATGCCGCGGAGGGCACGATTGAATTTCCTGGCAAAATCTTCCATCGAATCAGAACTTTGCATACCAACCACCATTTCCGTCCGACCTGATGAAATACCCGTGATCGATCAGATATTCCACCTCCATGGCGAGATAACTAGAAGGATCTTTCTTCGGGTCGTGAGTGATACGTATGTTCATCCCCCGCTGCATTGCCTCATCGAGAGCCGGTCGATTGAAGAAGTCGAACATCTCATCACGCCGGTCTATGCCGAACACATCTTGAGCTCGATTCCAGTCGTCAGCCATATCGAAATACATCGCCCCGTCACGCTTAGCGACCTCAATGTAGGAGGAGGGATCGTTCTTGACGAACCGCCCGAGTATGAGCGTGTCCGATCCCTCGTTGTGAAGCGAATGCTCCCTCAGCTCGAGATAATCCTCAGCCGGTATCCGCGATCCTGGGACGCCGTCCTCGTATCGAACCACATAGTTGCCCTCGTGCTTGAAGCCGTCGGGCAGCCAGATGTCATGGCCGTCGATCCTGTCGACCGTGCCAGCAACCGGCGGCGGCCCACCGGTGGTGTCGGGAGCACTCGGCGCTCCGCCCCCACGATCACCATCACCCGGCACGGATTCACCCGGGTGCGGGGAGGGCGGGTTCGCGTCCCCGCCGCCGTGATGCACCGCCGGCGCGTCGGGATCGCCGAGGGGGAACTGCTGGACGTCGGGGTCGCCCGCGTGCACCCGCGGAACGTCGGCATCCGGGCGGACGAGGTGGTCTCCGCCGCGGATATCGTCGAGCAGCGTCCCGCCATCGTCGAGAGAACTGCGCTCGAGCGTGTTCGCCAGGTCGTCTTGGGCGCCGCCGAAGCGCGCTCCGTCATCCGCCACTCCGTCCGAACGCAGGTGCAGACCGTTCGACTCCGGCGCCGAACCAGACGGGCGATGTACGACCGGTACGAGTCGCGCATCCACTGCTGCTGCCACTCGACGAAGCCGGTGTCGACGCCCTTCGCCTTCAGGTCCGAGATCTGTCCGGGGGCCACGACCTCCGTCATCACGGGTGCCATGAAGCCCATCGAGACGCCGGTCACCAGATGACCGAGCCCCAGCCACGACTGCCCCCAGCCGGAGAGCCAGTCACCACCGCGATCCGCCGCGCCCTGGAGATCGCCCGACAGCATGTCGCCGAGGACGCCCCACGCCGGCGGCGGCCAGCTCTTGAAGTCGTACCCGCTCACCAGCATGCCGAGACCGCCGACCATGTCCCAGGCACCGTTGAGCACTCCGCCGGTGAGGTGCATCGGGAAGCCGATCGTCTTCTCAGCGCACGATTCCTCGCGCGCTGACGCGCTGCCCCAGTCGGTCTGGAGGTCGTCCGGCGCGCTGGTCGCGGCCGGAGCGACGGTACTCGCGGACAGCCCGGCCGAGCGGCGGATCGCGTTCGCGAGATCCTCGTTCGCGACACGCAACTGCTCGCCGAGGAGATACCCCTGGTCGACGAAATCGGCGTTGCGCTGGACCATGTCGGGGTCTTCCCACCAGTTGTCCACCTGCACCGGCAGGAAGGCCACGGCAAGGTTGCCCGTGCTGGTGACACGCGACTGGAAGGTGTTCGCCTCGACCACGAACGCCTCCGCGTCGGACCGCAGATCTGCGAGGCGGGTGAGGATCGGTTGCACCGTCGTCACCCAGTCGGTGAGCGCGCTCGCGACCGCGGTCAGGTCGCCGCCGACGCGATCGGAGGCGTCGCGCACGGGGTTCATCGCGACGTAGACCGCCTCCGCGCCCGTCGACTCGTACGACGCGGGCAGCGTCGACCACGACGAGGCGACATCCGTTCCGCCCTGCTGGATGGAGCCAGCGCGAGAAGAGATGTCCGCGGCCGCCTGGCTCACGCCGGCGAGGTCGAGGTTGTGACCCGGGAGCTTCGAGGGATCGATCAGACCGTGCGACATCAGTACGGCACCGATCCGCCGTGCTGCGCGAACGCGCCGGCATCCGGAGTCCACACCGACGCGGCGAGCGCCTGCGTCGTCGTCGCCATCTCGATGTCCCCCGCTGTGACGGCGTTGGTCGCCTCGATCACGGCCTGTCGCGCACTCGGAATGCGCTGCTGGACGAGAGACAGGTCGGGAGCCTGCGCCTCGACGAAGGCCTGCATCGCCTCGGCGACCTCGGAGGACTGGGTGCCGGCAACGGCCGCCGACAGCTGGTCGGAGAGGCCGGTCAGAGCCGTCACGAGCGACGTCGCCGCTGTGTCGACTCCCGTGAGCACCTGCTGGACCCCCTCCGGGGAAACCCGCCATCCCGTCATCGTCCACCCCCGGTCTCGACCTCGACCATGAGAGAAAACGTGGTCGATATGTCGAAAGACGCACGGGGCATCCCCAGCCACGCCCTGATCGACGGGATCGTCGAGGGCATCGCGGTGTCGGAGAGCCGAGCACCGCTGCTCGCCCTGACCGCCACGCGCACCGACCTGCTCATGCAGGCCGGGATGGCTCGGCATCCGCTCGTCTTCCTCACCGGAGACGGCACGCGCCTGACCGAGCCGATGCGCGCGGCTCTGGCCGCCACCCGCGTCCCGTGGATCGTGCGCACCGCCGGCGGCCTGCGCGACGGACTCACCTGGCGGCCTCTCGCCGACCTGGCGGCGGCTTTCGACGGCACTCCCGCCGCTCCCCACCCCGACGCGCTCTACCTCGAGCAGCCCACGACGCAGCAGTTGGTCGCCTCGGTGTCGGTGCGCCACCGCGCCGACGCCCCGACCCGCCTGGGCGCCACCCTCGAGGTGCTGGGGCGCGCGGCCGAGACCACCCCGCTCGCATGGGGTCCGAACGAACCAGCCGAGTACGCCTGGGACCGCGATGCCCTCACCGCTTTCGCAAGGGCCCGGATGCCGAGCGACACGCGCCTCATCGCGACCGGGGATGCCGCGCGCCCGACGGTCGCAACCCTCACCGCCCGTCGCACGGCCCGCGGCGTCGAGGAGGTGACGGAGGCGCTCATCTCGCTCGGAGCCCTCGACGACCCGGCGACCGACGCGCGCGCCGACGCCGCGGTCGAGCTGCTCGACGAGCTCGCCGTCACCCCGTGGCCCCTGATGGCGGCTCTCTTCACGCGTCCGGGCCGAGCCGACCTCACAACCGCGGCGTTCGTCGCCCCCACGCCCCGGCCCCTGGCTCTGTTGGTCGGTGCGCCCGCGGTGCGCGACCTCGCGCTGGACCCCGCGACCTGGGCGGAGCGCTTCGGCGCGCGCGTGGCCGGCCGCCCGCGGACGCCCGCGCTCGTGATCCCCCTCCGACGGTCAGAGGAGCCCGTCGAGATCGCCTGGGACCGGCTCGTCGAGATCGCCGAGACTCTCGGCGCCGACCGCGTCGCGGAACTGACGGGGTTCCGGCTCGACATCGACGAATGGCGGAACCGCTGATGCCCCACGAGTACGTCCTGCTCACCCCGCGCGTGATCGGGCTGCGCGAGGTCGCCCACTCCGTCGCCGCGACCGAACCCTCGCTCGCCTACCGCCTCGACGCCGGGGGTATGCAGATCGTGCTCGTCGACGGGGATGCCACCGTGCTGACGATCGTGCATCCCGTTCCCGCGCGACCCGTCGAGGTGCGGCGGCTCCTCGGCGAGGATGCCCCTGCCGACGCGGAGCCGCGCTGGTGGGTCGACCTCGTCGCGCCGTGGGAGGCCGAGCAGCGCGCGGCGCGCATCATCGCCGCGCTCGCCGCCGTGTCAGACGGCACCGCACGCGATCTCTCCCCCAGCGGACGCGGCTGAGCGCAGGGCGTCGCGCCGGACGGAGGGGCAGGTCCTCACGACACCGGCGGGCGCAGCTGCGTCAGCTTCACCTCGTGCACGGTCCACACCGCCAGGGCGAGCAGGGGCATCAGGGGGATCAGCGGGAAGAACCCCGTGACGATCACCACCAGATACCCCAGAGCGATCACGCCCGCCGTGACCAGGGCCACCACCTCGATCGGGCGTTGACGCAGGAAGAGCCGGACCGCGCGGGAGACTCCCGGGTCGCGGAGCGGACTCAGCACGCCCACGCAGATCACACAAACCGATCCGAACGCGACCGCCGCCCCCACGCGCGAGCCGACCGGCATCCCGTAGATCTGCGCGAACATCGCGAACGTGAGCAACGGCGTGACGACAGAGACCAGCGTGACGAGTCCGATCAGGAACCGCACCAGCAAGGCCGTCGCCACCTGGGCGATGTACGGGGGAACGCGCGCGACCGGGTTCTCGCTGAGGATGCGGCGGGCGGTGACGATCGCCTGGGTCCGGCGCCCGCTCGCCATCTGCGCCGCGGCCAGCATCTGCCCCACCGAGAGGTTGGTCGGGTCGATGCGGGCCGCCTCTTCGGCCAGACGCAGCGCCTCCTCACGGCGGGGCACCTGCTGCAGAGCGATCGACGACGCGGTGACGAGAGCTTCCACGCGCTCGTCCTCGCCGGCCGCCGTGGTCAGGCCCGCTTCCGCCTCTCGACGGGCCGCCTCGAACTGCCGTCGTTCGCGCAGGATGCGTGCGAGCACGAGGCGGAACCCGCTGCGTCCCGGCTCGAGCCGCACGGCCTCGCTGGCCCAGCCGAGCGCCTCGGTCGAGTCGCGCGCCATCGTGATCCGGGCGAGGAGCGCAGCGGCATCCCCCCGCAGCTCAGGGTGCGCGAAGGCGAGGCGCGCGTCGCGCTCGGCTCCCTCGGCATCGCCGATCTCGGTCCGCGTGATCGCCATGAGCAGTAGCGCCGGCCCGTGATCGGGATGCGCCGACAGCACGAGCTCGAGCATCAACCGGGCCTTCTGCGGCTCACCGAGGATCAGGTAGCGCCGCGCCTCGGCGAGCGGATCGGATGCCATGTCAGATGTGGTGACGCTTGAGGTAGGCGCGCAACTGGCCGAACGTGCCGTCGTCGACTCCGTACTCGAGCACGGGCTTGATCTGCTCGAACCACTCCCGGGTCGACGGCACGACCTTCCTGGCGGCCTGCTCGAGATCGGCCGTGCCGATCATGCGCGGGACTCCGGATGCCACCGACTCGGTGAACGCGGTCTCGATCGCCTGATCCACGACGTAGGCGATGTCGGCACCGGAGAACTCCTCGGTGCGCCGCGCGAGCTCCCGCGCATCGACCGCCGCGGCGGGCTTGTCGCGGAGTGCGTTCTCGACGATCGCGAGACGGGCGGGCTGGTCGGGCGGGAGCACCAGCACGGTGCGGTCGATGCGCCCCGGGCGCCGGAGCGCCGGGTCGACGTCCCACGGGCGGTTCGTGGCGGCGAGGATGTAGACGCCGTCGTTGTCGGCATCCACCCCATCGAACTCCTCGAGCAGCTGGCTGGCGAACATGCGCAGCGACTGCGCGGACGACCCGCCGGAGCTGCGCCGCCCGCCGATGGCGTCGAACTCGTCGATGAACACCACGCAGGGGCGCGCGGCGCGCGCGGCCTCGAAGAGGGAGTGGATCGACTGCTCGGTCTCGCCGAAGTGCGGCCGGACGAGGTCGGCGAGCGTGGCGTGCACGAAGTTCGCCCCGAGCTCGCCCGCGATCGCGCGGGCGATGAACGTCTTGCCGCAGCCGGGCGGGCCGTACATCAGCAGGCTGCCTCGCGGGGCCTTGCCGAACATGCGCGCCATCTCGGGGTTGCGCATGGGCAGAAGGAACGCGCCGTTGAGGTGCTGCTTGACCTCGTCGAGCCCCGCGACATCGGCGAGGGTGACGGCGGGCCGCTCGACATCCCAGACCGGCTTCTCGACCTTGTCGGCCCCCACCTCGAGCAGGGGCGCATCGCCGGGGCGCGTGTCGCCGACGGAGCCGGTCGCGGGCGCGGCGGGCTCTCCCGGCCCCGTGGTCGGAGGGGCCGGCACGAACGGCGGCGGGGCGGGTGCCGGCGGGGGCACCACCGGCGCGGCAGGCTGCGCACCCGCACCCGGGTTTGTCGCCGGGGGCACGGCATCCGGAGTCTGTCCCGCGCGCAGCCGCGCCGCCGCGAGCCGCGCACGCAGCACGCCCACGGTGGCCGCGTTCGCGCCGAGCTCGGCGATGCGTTCGATCTCGGCCGCGGCCTCGTCGAGCTGCGCCTGCAGCAGCAGCTCGACGAGGTCGACGCGCAGGCCGATGTTGCCCGGGTCGGCCGCGACGGCCGCCCGGATGATCCCGACGAAGTCCTCCGAACCCGTCATGACCGGGTCAGGCTCCGCGGAGCCGTTCGGCGAGGCAGCCGTGCAGGGCGTCGAGGCCGATGCGCTCCTGGCCCATCGTGTCGCGGTCACGCACGGTCACGGCGTTGTCGTCGAGCGAGTCGAAGTCGACGGTGACGCAGTACGGCGTGCCGATCTCGTCCTGTCGGCGGTAGCGGCGGCCGATGGCGCCGGCGTCGTCGAAGTCGATGTTCCACCCGGCCGAGCGCAGGGTGTCGGCGACCTCGCGGGCCAGCGGCGACAGGCGCTCGTTGCGCGAGAGCGGCAGCACGGCGACCTTGACGGGCGCGAGGCGCGGGTCGAGCTTGAGCACCGTACGGGTGTCGGTGCCGCCCTTGGCGTTGGGCACCTCTTCTTCGCGATACGCGTCGACGAGGAACGCCATCATCGCGCGCGTCAGGCCGAACGAGGGCTCGATCACGTAGGGGGTGTACTTCTCGCCCGATGCCTGGTCGAAGAAGGTGAGCGACTGGCCCGACGCCTCGGAGTGGCTCTTGAGGTCGTAGTCGGTGCGGTTGGCGACGCCCATGAGCTCGCCCCACTCCTTGCCCGGGAAGCCGAAGCGGTACTCCACGTCGATCGTGCCGGCCGAGTAGTGCGCGCGGTCGTCCTCGGGCACATCGAAGCGCTTCATGTTCTCGGGGTCGATGCCGAGATCGATGAACCAGTTCCAGCACGCCTCGACCCAGTGCTCGAACCACTCGTTCGCCTCGGCGGGAGGCGTGAAGTACTCGATCTCCATCTGCTCGAACTCGCGCGTGCGGAAGATGAAGTTGCCGGGCGTGATCTCGTTGCGGAACGCCTTACCGACCTGGCCGACGCCGAACGGGGGCTTGCGACGGGATGACGTGAGCACGTTCGAGAAGTTCACGAAGATGCCCTGCGCGGTCTCGGGGCGCAGGAAGTACAGGCCCGACTCGTCGTCGACGACGCCGAGGTAGGTCTTGACGAGGCCCGAGAACGATCGGGGCTCGGTCCAGTTGCCGCGCTGGCCGGTGTCGGGGTCGGGAACCTCGTCCCAGCTCTCGGGCTCGCGACCGCGCTTGGCGACGAATGCCTCCCACAGGTGGTCGGCGCGGTAGCGCTTGTGCGTGATGGTCGACTCGACGACGGTGTCGGCGAAGGTCGCGACGTGGCCAGAGGCCTCCCACACGCGCTTGGGCAGGATGATGCTGGAGTCGAGCCCCACCATGTCACCGCGTCCGCGCACGAACGTCTGCCACCACTGCCGGCGGATGTTCTCCTTGAGCTCGGTGCCGAGGGGGCCGTAGTCCCACGCCGAACGCGAGCCGCCGTAGATCTCACCGGCCTGGAACACGAACCCGCGGTGGCGGGCGAGGGCGATGACCTTATCGAGGCGGGACTGTTCGGCCACGGTGGCTCCAATGGTCGGGAAGTTATGGGGATCCAGCGCGAGTGCGCGGCATCCAGTTTATCGAGCGCCGCCAGGCCTCACCGCGTGAGGCGCTCCCGCTGCACGGTGAACGCGTCCAGAGCGGCGGCGTCGATCTCGATCCCCAGGCCCGGGCCGGTCGGCACGCGCACGTGACCGTCCTCGATGACGGCGGGCTCGGTGACGATGTCGCGCGTGTAGAAGCGGGCGGACGCCGAGATGTCGCCCGGGAGCGTGAAGCCCGGGAGGGCGGCGAGTGCGGCGTTGGCCGCGCGCCCGATGCCCGTCTCGAGCATGCCGCCGCACCACACGGGGATCCCGGCCGCGCGGGCACGGTCGTGAATCGCCACGGCCTCGAGGTATCCGCCCACGCGGCCCGCCTTGATGTTGATGATGGCCGCGGCGCCCAGCGCGAGGGCATCGGCGGCGGCCTTGTCCGAGACGATCGACTCGTCGAGGCAGACGGGGGTGGCGAGCCGCTTCGCGAGGGTGGCGTGGTCGACGAGGTCGTCTTCCTGCAGGGGCTGTTCGATGAGCAGCAGGTCGTAGCGGTCCAGCTCCGCCAGGGTGTCGGCATCCTGCAGGGTGTAGGCCGAATTCGCGTCGACCTGCAGGGCGATATCGGCGAAGGCCCCGCGGACGGCGGCCGTGTCGGCGATGTCACGTCCGGGTTTGATCTTGATCTTGATGCGGACGTACCCCTCGTCGAGATACTCCCCGACCGCGTCGACGAGGGCCGCGGGGTCGCGTTGGATCCCCACCGACACCCCGGAGGGCACCCGATCGCGCTCGGCGCCGAGGTAGTCGGCGAAGCTGCGGCCCTCGGCGCGCAGCGCGGCGTCGATCACCGCCAGCTCGAGTCCGGCCTTGGCCATGCGGTGTCCGACGAACGGGTGGAGGATGCCGGGCACGTCCTCGGGGGCGAGCGTCCGGCGCTCCAGCAGGGCGGGGGCCAGGTAGCGGGTCAGCACGTCCCACGCGCTCGCGGTGTACTCGCTCGAGTACAACGGCGCCGCCATCGTCACAACCTCTCCCCATCCGCGTCCGTCGGAGGTCTCGGCCGTGACGACGATGACCTCGCGCTCCGCCTCCGTGCCGAACGAGGTGGTGAAGGGCGACACGAGCGGGATCTGCAGCACGCGCAGCTCGACGGCATCCAGGGTCACGGGTGAGGCGGGGCGGGTGAGAGGCATGGGGGCAGGGTATCCGGGTCGCCGCGCGGACGAGGAGGGCGGGCCGAACTCCGGAGAAAGAGACGGCGCCACCGCGCAGGAGGCGCCGACACGGGCGAGCGAGACGGTTCTTCAGGAGTTCGGCCCGGCCCGCAGCGAGACGCGACCGTAACGCCCGCGCCCGGCCGTGGCAAGGGCGGCGGGCCGATGCGGGCGCGCGCGTACCGTCGGGCGCATGAGCGACGACTTCACCCCCCGCCACGCGATCGTCACCGGCTCCGACTCGGGCATCGGCGCCGCTACCGCCCTGGCCCTCGCCGAGGCCGGGATCGACGTCGCCATCACCTACCACTCCGACAAGGACGGCGCCGAGGAGGTCGCCGCGGGCGTGCGCGCACGCGGCTCGCGCGCGATCGTGGCGCAGTTCGACGCAACCGACTTCGACGCGGTCCCGGATGCCGTGAACGCCATGGCCGACGAGCTCGGCGGCCTCGACGTCTTCGTGAACAACGCCGGCGGCGGCATCGGCGGCAGCTTCCTCGATCTCGACTTCGACATCTGGCGCACCGACATCTCGCTCAATCTCGACGGCGCGTTCCTGGCCTTGCACACCGCGGCGAAGCGCATGGTGCAGGCGGGCAACGGCGGACGACTCATCGTCGTCTCGAGCGTGCACGAGCACCAGCCGCGCGTCGGCTCGGCTCCCTACGTCGCCGCCAAGCACGGCGTCGGTGGCCTCATCAAGACCATGGCGCTGGAGCTCGGACAGTACGGCATCACCGCGAACGCGGTCGCGCCGGGCGAGATCGCCACGCCCATCAACGACATGTCGGCCGAGGATGCGGACCGGGTCCATCGTCCCGGCATCCCCCTCGGCCGCCCCGGCAAGCCGGAGGAGATCGCCGACGTCATCCGCTTCCTCGCCTCGTCCTCGGGGTCGTATGTGACCGGCGCGAGCTGGGTGGTCGACGGCGGCATGCTGCAAATGGGCCCGCAGGCGGGATCGCACATGGAGTCGGACGCCTGGCGTTCGGCCGGAGAGTGAGGACGAGATGAGCGACGAGAAGAGCTTCGAAGAGAACCGTCACGACCAGCTGACGTCGGCCCCGAAGGCCACCGAAGAGGACGCGGCCCCGCGCTTCGACGTCACCGAGCACGACGGCATCACGCGCATCGACGTGCGCGACGACGCGGCGGTGCGCCCGGGGCCCGGACAGGGCGACCCGGCGGCGGAGAAGGACGAGCCGGTCTCTCAGCAGTGATCCGACGCCTTCGCGAAGCGGCGGCGACCGCAGACCTCGGCAACGCATCGACTGCCGCGTGCAGCGAGGCTGATCACGACGAACGGGACGCGTCGGCCGTCACGGCCCACACCGAATCGGTCGGCGCGCCGCCGACACGCACAGCCATCCGAACGCCCACGCCGGCAAACTCGTCCTGCAGAACGACCACCTTGGGCTCACCACCACAGGGGAGGGTCGTGTAAGAACCATCGTCGATGCTGACGTGGGCCTCACCTGCCGGTCCCTCGCACATGGCGTAGATAGAGGTCTTCCCCCGATCGCCGGCGAGTTGCACGGTGCCCTCGCGCGTCGCCCCTCCCAGACCAGACCGCGAGGGCGTGGACGCCCCGCGTGCCCACGCCCCCTGTCGATCAGTGGCAGAAGCCCGTCGACGTACTGCTGTAACACGCGCCCATGCTGAACGAGCTTGCGAACGCGACGTCTCGTTCGTTCTCACCGCGGTCCAGGCTCTGCAAGGAAAGAAGGAACCCCATAGATTTCACCTCCCCCCTGACTCGAAACCCCGTGCTGGGGCGCTTCGACCGGGGGGAGGTCGAGAAGCGGCAGAGTGGCCGAACCCTGTTGACGAAGTCGGGTGAGCGCCCACAGGACGCCGGCCGACCCGGTGGCCAGGTCACAGGAAAGGCGCAGCAGGTGCTTGCCGGGGAATCCCGTGCCAGCGGGACGGGTCAGGGCATGCATGCGCAGATACGACTGATGTCGGTCGAGGCGCAGATCGCTGTGCGCCGGAGAGGCAGTATGACGCTGCAGTGCACCCGATGCGAGCATGAGCCCCGCTCGCCCCTCGAACAGTCCTGATTCGAGAACGAACTCCGGCGACACCGCCCGGCACAGACCCGGCACGAGTGAGGCGGCGTCGAACGTCGGATCTCGTCGGGCCAGTTCCAGCACCACCGTGGCGATGCCTGCCGAGCCCGCGCCGAAGTACGGGAGCAGGCGCCACCCCTCGTTGACGAGCAGACCGCCGTCCTCCCCCACGACACACCGTTCGAGGTCGCTCCGCACCGCCGCTCCCGCGAGTGCCAGCAGCTCGCTGCCCCCGCACAGGTCGTACAGGCGCATCGCGAGGAGAGCGACCCCGCTCGGCCCGCGCAGCACACCGCTCATTCCCGTCGCGAGCGGTTCCGGACCGCGGTCCTGCCATCCGTTCGCGCGCTCGGCCACCTCGTCGAAGATTGCGCGGGCTGTACCCACGAGTTCCGGGTGACGTTCGTGTGCTCGGAGATACGCCAGTGCCGCCCCGGCGGGCCCGCTGTACAGACCAGACGCGTCCCATCTCACCGGCGCGTCGAGACTTCGCCCTAGCAACTCCTCGGCCACCTCGGAGCGACCCAACAGCGCAAAGGCGGCGGCGGCACCGGAGAGACCATCCATGAGCCCCGCCCGAGGCTCTTCCGCCAAGCAGGCGCGTTCGGCCCACTCGATGAGATGGTCGGGCGCGTCGCCCTGCTGCGCGTGTAGAGCAAGGATCGGCCCCAATGCTCCGTGGGCGAGCGCGTAGCTCGGCTCATCGAACTGCGCGGGGTCCCCCGGCCAGAGCCGGTCTGAGCGTTCTGGCGTCGCATCGGCGAGGAGTTGGCGCCGCACCGCTTCGATGTCGACGCAGGCCCGCACGGAGGGACCCGCGTTCAGCTCTCCGAGGGGCCTCTTCGCGGGATCGTCCACGCCGGGGCGGAAACGCTCGCGAGCCCACAGGGTCAGAGGCGCCGCCTTCTCGGGGTCCAGGTCCAGGAGGGGGGCGACCGGCGCGAAGAGCGACAGCTGGATGCGGCGGAGCGAGAACAGATCGGCGTCGACTCCGCGGACGTCGGGAGGCGCGGTATAGCCCGGGGCACCGATGACGGCACCCGAGGGAGCCTGCGTGGAGGTCGCCATCTCGAAATCGATGAGGACGATGTCTCCGCCGTCGTCGACCATGATGTTGCCGGGGTGAAGGTCGCCGTGACGGAAGCCGGCCTCGTGCAGTGCCTGCACGGCGCGCTCGAGGCGCTCGCTCACCCCCGCAGCCCACGCTCGGTAGTCGGCGACCTCGTCCGAGGAGGCGTCGGCTTTGATGAGCGGATGTCGCGCGACGATCGCCTGCTGCAGCGGCTTGCCGGACGCGCGACGTAGGACGAGGTAATGGTGACCGTGGACCTCGAACTGCCGAAGCAGCGAACCGACCCTCGCATCGTGAGCGAGCCGTCGGAGGACGTCGGCTTCGTGCGAGGAACGTTCGACGGCATCCCGCCCGTCAGGCGTCACACCGGCGTCGGGACGGGCTTCCTTCACCACGACGTCGAGGCCGTCATCGATACCGGTGTAGACCCCTCCTGCATTGGAGTGATGGAGTGCGCCGGTGATGACGGGAAAGCCTTCGGGGGCCTGCGCGTCGCCGTATGCCTCGCTGAGGGGCTTCAGGAAGTCGGGGATCCTCACCCACGGCGGCGGTTGGAACGCGGGCAGGCGCAGGTCGGGGACGAGATGACCCTCCGGGTGCCGGACCGCGGGTACTCGGCCTTCCGCGCCGTCGACGAAGAGTCGGTGGAATCCTCCGTACCGGACGAAAACCGGTCCCTTCGCCCACCGCAGGTCCGAGAGGATATGGGGCCCCGTGAGGTGGGACGTCTCGTCTCCCAGCGCGTGAAGAGCGTCGCCGAGCTGTTTCTCCGAGGAGGGGTAAATGGTGACGAATTTCCCCGCGCTTGCACGGTTCGCATCTTTGGCGTTGGAAGCCGCGAGCGCCGACTGGTGCGGAAGGTGCTTGAACGGCAGCTCGTGAAGCACGCAGAACCGTGCAGCGATCTGGAGGAGTTCTCCCGCCTGGATTGCAGTGGTGCTGAGGTGGATTTTCCATCCCTGCTCGGGCAGAACCAGTCCTGCCGGGGCGTGGAAGACCCAGGTGCCGTCCTCGAAGGTCGTCCACGACTGCGGGGTCGTGGCGACGTAGGGAGTGGTGGTCGGCTGCGGGGCTCGAGCCGGGTGATCGTAGAAGACCGGATCAGCGCGCGCGAATGCGGGATACAACGAGTCCATGGCGATCACCCGTACCGTTCTTCGCCCGTTCGAGCGACGGGAGAATCGTGCGCCGCGCGAATCGAGCCGTGGTGCGCGGTCCGCGGTCGTCTTTCGTCCCTCGAGGGTCGCAAAATGTCCCTTTCATCGGGACCTCACGGTGTGAAAGGTGTCGATGCCTCGGTCGTCACAGGCGCTGAACGGACCGCTCAGATTCGTCCGTTTGGACGAGCATCGAGAAGATGTCCCAGACGAACGCCCCAGAGGGCCAGCTGCGTCCGGTCTGCCGCATCCACCTTCTTCAGGGCAGATTGGATGTGCGAGCGGACCGTGTTGATGGAAACCTGCAGCTCGGAAGCGATGGCTTCGTTCGTGGTCACGCCCCGGCTCAGGAGAGCCACCACACGCGTCTCGGCGCGACTGAGGGAGAGAACGCGCTGTCGGTCACTATCGGACGCGCGGGAGTGGGCGAGCTCTTGCAGAACGGGTACCGCCACGCGTGTGGAGAGAAGTGCTTCGCCATGGTGGGCGGCACGCAGCGCATCGACCATCTGTGAGCTGTCGTGCGTCTTGAGGAGGTACCCACTCGCCCCCTCAGCCAGCGCGCGCAGCACCAGGTTGCGCTCTCCATGACTCGTCAGGACGACGACCTTGGTGGCCCCTTCACTCTCCCGGACGAGAGCACGCGTCGCCTCGATACCGGACATGCCCGGCATCTCGAGATCCATCAGGACGACGTCGGCTTTCGCCGCGAGAGCTCCGCGTACCGCGTCGCCACCGGTGGCGGCTTCGCCCACGACGATGATCCCTTCCGCGTTCTCCAGCCGCAGACGCACCCCCCGCCGAAACGGCCGGTTGTCGTCTGCGATGAGAACGCGGATCGCGTCAGCCGGCGACATCTCTTGCGTCCCCCTGATGGGCGAACGGTATCTGCACAGCGAACCTCCAGCCGCCAGCGCCCTCGGCCGACGAGTGCAGCATGCCATCAACCAGGGCGAGCTTCTCACGCAGACTGTCCAGGCCCCAGCCCAGGCCGAGTTCGCCGTCCGCGGCCCGGCGCCGGGTCGCGGGACCGTTGACGACCGACAAGGTCAGACGACGGGATGTCACGCATACGACGACTTTCACGGGCGCCCCCGGCGCGTGCTTCGCGACGTTCGACAGTCCCTCCTTCACCGCCCGATAAGCGGTCGTTGACACGACGACAGGCAGAAGCCCGAGATCGCCGTCCGCTTCCCAGGACACGTTCATTCCCCGCTCGGTCCAGAAGTCGACGAGTGCCCCGATCTGCGGAAGGCCGGGGGTGGGGGTGTGAGCGGTCGTGTCGACCGCCCGGAGGTCTCCGAGCGCTCCGTACAGGCTGGCAGCCGCATACCGCCCCTCCGCCCGCACCTCCTCGATGAGTTCGAAAGCCTGCGCGGGTCGAGCCGGCGCTAGCTCCAACGAGGCATCGCACAGCGACACCAGGCCTGCCAGGTGCTGACCGGCGACATCGTGCAGCTCCTGAGCGATGCGCCCGCGCTCGGCATTCCGAGACTCTTCGACAGCGCGCTCCTGCTCACGTTCGGCGTTCTGCGCTCGTTCTCGAGCGGCTTGCGTCCTGCGCTCATGAACAGACCACAGCAGCCCCAGTCCGACCGCTGCCACGCTCACCGAGACCAGACCGCCGCCCTCCGTGAGGACGAAGCTCAGCACCGCGGCCGGCGGCAAGCCCGCGTGCTGCCCCCACAGCGCCAGGGCGACGAGGGAACCGAGCAGCACGGCGGAGCCGATCGCCGCTGAGCGACCGACGGAACGGGAGCTTCCGAGGACGAACATCGAGATGCCGATGACCAGGTGCATCGGCGCCACCCACGTCGGGACGTTCAGGCCGATGGCGACGAGCAGATAGCAGGTCGACGTGGCGACGACGCCCAGCTCAGGACGGGAAGCGAGCTGCGACGCGGCAACCGCCTGGACGAGGCAGCCGAGCGCGACGACGGAGATGACGACAGCGGGCGGCCAGACGTGCCCCCATTGACCGCTTCCGCTGAGGGTGGCCAGCACGGGGTCGCTGCAGACGGGGATCACCGTGGCGAGGAAGATCAGCGCTGCCGCCATCGGCGAGCGCAGCAGGGACGTCACGGGCCCATCCGTCGCCCGATGCAGGAGTGAGCGGCTCACAGGCGCGGTTCTCTACGTGGACGGAACGTCGAGGGGATTGGCGGCAGTGCGCGGACGGTGTCCCCGAACCGCTGAGCGTCTGTCGCTTCCCACACCACGTGTCGATGGTCATGCGATCTGGGCAGGACGTCGACCATAAAGAGAAGGATAGGCGGCGAAGAAGCCGGCCTGCGGGCGAAGGCCGGCGAGAAGGACGAGCCGGTCTCGAGCTCCGGACCCTCAGACGATCAGGTAGCCACGCCGGTCGAAGCCGCCGATGCGGCGACCGGATGCCAGCTGCCCCACGAGGTCGTCCCGCACGCGCACCCGCCACGCGGCGGCCGCTGCCGGGTCGCTGCGGCGGAGGCCTTCGATGTCGTCAGGCACCTCGACGATCGCGAGGATCGCGTCCTCCGTCGGGGCGGGTGCGGGCGGCTCGGCGAGCGCCCACGTGACCATCAGGCGGTCGGACTGGTCGCCGCGGTTCACGCCGTCGGCCATGGCACCGTACTGGTCGACCAGGTACTCGCTGACACGGGCGCCCAGCACCGCGAGGTTGAAGTGCGCGTTGCGCGGGATGAGGGGGTCGAAGGTCCAGGTGATGTGTCCGACGCCCCGCTGCAGCGCCCACTCGCGCTGGTGGTTCTTCAGCAGGCGGCCGAGCCCCTGCCCCTGATATCCGGGCAGGACCCCGGTGATGTGCGAGTGCAGGGACCGCGCCGCGGGCGGACCGAAGAAGGCCGCAGACGCCCCGATCATGCGCCCGTCGTCGAACAGGCCGACGACGTAGTTACCCGCGTGCTCGAGGGCACGGAGGATGTTCGCCGGCATCGTGCCGCGCTCGTGCCACACCTCGTCGAACACCCGGGCCGCCTCGTGGATGCCGTCGACGTCGTCGAGGGTACGGATGTCGATGGCGCTCATCCTCCGAGTCTGGCATTCGCCGGCCGCGTGACGGTGTCTCCGCCGCTTGCCGTGGCATCCGGATCGGCCGTCCGCGCGCCCCGCATCGTCGCGGTCATCGGGGAGGCCGGCCGACCGCCCAGACTGAGTCGCCTCAGCGCGGCAGCTTGTCGAAGCCGCCCACGTGCCGGATGGTGCGGCCGCGCTCGACCGCGATCGCGATCCCGCCGATCAGCCACAGCGGAACCTGCGTGAGGAACGCCAGGCGGAAGGCATCCAGCGAATAGGTCGCGGGGGTGCCCGCGCCCTGCACGTCCATCGCGATACCGATGAAGAGGATCGCGAGCAGCGCCGCCAGGAATCCGCCGCCGTTGACGATGCCCGTCGCCGTGCTCAGGCGGTGACTCGGCGTGAAGGTGCGGGCGTGGTCGAACGCGATCATCGAGGCCGGCCCGCCCGTCGACAGCGCGAACATGAGGACGATGAGCAGCCACACCGGCGCCGGCCCCGGCCAGACGATGACCGCGATCCACACCGCGGCCTGGAAGACGACCGTCGGCAGGACGAGCCAGCGGGAGCGACGGGTGGGATGCCGACTCGACAGCGCTCCGATGACCGGCCCGCACAGGATGCCGAAGAACACGAGCGTCGTCATGATGAGCGACGCGGTGCCCGCGGGCAGCCCCTCACCGGCCGTGAGGAAGGGAAAGCCCCACAGAAGCATGAACGCCGTGCCCGCGAAGGGCGTGGTGAAGTGCGACCAGAACCCGAGGCGCGTACCGGGGTGCGCCCACGACTCACGGAAGCCCTTGCGCAGGTCGGCCGACGATCTGACCACACGGATCGCGCCCGTCTGCGTGTCCACCGACGTGTCGACCGGATCGGCACGCCGTTCGGGCGGGCGGTTGCGGATGATGAGGAACGTCAGCAGCGCGAACAGGACGCCGAGGCCGGCGAGGCTGCCGAACGCGACGCTCCAGCTCGTGGCGTGCAGCAGGGCTGCGAGCGGCACGACCGCGATGATCTGCCCGAACTGGCCGATGATGCCCGTCAGCTGCACGAGCAGCGGCGCCCGCTGCGCGGGGAACCACGTCGCGATGACACGCAGGACGCTGGGGAAGATCGCCGCATCGCCCGCGCCGATGAGCACGCGGGCCAGGATGCCGATCCCCACCGCATCGGCGAACGCCATGACGAGCTGGCCCGCCGCCATGAGCACCATCCCGATCGCGATGATCGGGCGGGCCCCGAACCGGTCGAGGAGCAGGCCCACGGGGATCTGCATCGCGCCGTAGACGAAGAGCTGGATGACCGCGAACATCGACAGCGCCGAGGCATCGGCGTGGAACCGCGTGGCCGCGTCGACACCCACCGCCGACAGCGAGGTGCGGTTGACGATGGAGACGACGTAGGCGAGAAGACCGATGCCCCACAGCGTCCAGGTGCGCCACCCCGGGCGGTCCAGGCGCAGGGTGTCGGTCATATGTTCCAGGCTATCCGCGGCCGCCGAGCTCGGGTCCGCTCAGGACGTCCGACATCCGTTGCCGGACCGTGTCGAGGTGGTGGGTCAGCGGCATCCGGTGTTCGTCCGCCCACCAGGATTCGAGCGCCGTCTGCAGCAGATCGACCACCGTTCCCGCCACCACGCGCGCCGTGAGCGGATCGACCCCGCGTGCGCGGCATCCGGAGCGGATGGCCTCGCGCAGGTCGGCCTGCTTCTGCAGATCGCGCTCGCGCAGGGCGGGCTCGGTCTCGATGATGCGGCGGGACGCGGCCATCTGTTCGCGACGCGGCTCGAAGCGCTCCGCGGCCAAGGACTGCAGGCCGGTCCAGGCGATCGTGAACGGCGGCATGCCGGCAGGAGCCGCGGCCAGCATCGCCGTGGCGAGCGCGGGGATCTCGTCGTCGCCGAAGAACACCTCACGCTTGTCGCTGAAGTGCCGGAAGAAGGTGCGGCGGGTGACACCGGCTCGCTCGACGATGTCGGGCACCGTCGTCGCGCCGAAGCCGCGCTCCTCGAAAAGCTCGAGGGCGGCTGCGCGGAGACGTTCTCTCGTGTCCGGCGCCCACCTTCCCATGCCTCCGAGCATAAGTGATGTCACTTGGTGCCATCACCGCCTATAGTGAAGGCACTGCGTGTCATCACTGCGGAAAGGCCCCCATGCCCACTCACCTTGCGGCGCTCATGCCCGCCCCTCGCGCCCGTTTGGTCACGGAGACCGTGGCGACTCCCGAACCGGCCTCCGACGAGGTGCTCGTGCGCGTACGGGCGGTCGCGGTGAACCCGGTGGACTGGGTCATCCAGGGCACCAGCCGCGTCACGTATCGGTGGCTGCGCACTGCGGCCGTGCTCGGCTCCGACGTCGCGGGAGAGGTCGTGGCCGTCGGCACCGACGTCACACGCTTCCGCGTCGGGCAACGCGTGTTCGGCCTCGCGACCGGCACCGATCGCGGGCGCGACCCCCGGCGGGAGGGCGCGTTCCAAGAGGTCACCGTGCTGAGCGAGCGACTCATGGCGCCCACCCCCGCGCATCTCTCCGACGAGGAGGCCGCGGTGTTCCCGCTCGGCCTGTCCACCGCCGCGTGTGCGCTCTTCCAACCGGCACACCTGGGGCTTCCGCTTCCCTCGTCCGCGAGCCCCGCGAGCGGCGGAGGCGTCGTGGTCGTCTGGGGCGGGTCGACCAGCGTGGGCATGAACGCCATCCAGCTGGCACGCGCTGCCGGGCACGACGTCGTCAGCACCGCGTCGGCGCGCAACGCGGATCTCGTCCGTGCGCTGGGCGCGGATGCCGTCGTCGACCACCGCTCGCCCGCCGCCGTCAACGACCTCGTCTCGGCGATCGGCTCGCGTCGCGTCGTCGGTGCCGTCGCGCTCGGCGCCGGGTCGGCCGACCGGTGCATCGACATCCTCGCGCGCACGGGCGGGACCGTCCTCGCCCTGGCGAGCACCCCTGTCTCCCTCGCCGAGCTCGCCGGACGACGTCGACTGTTTCCCGCGATGCTGCCCGTCTTCTCGCGCATCGGCCTCTCCACGGTCCGGTCGATGTTGCGCGCCCGACGCCATGGCATCCGCGCCGCTTTCGTCTGGGGCAGCAGCCTGCGCGACGACGACCTCGGGCCGCGCCTGTGGGGCGAGATCGTGCCCCGGCTCCTCGCGGAGGAGAAGCTGCGCGCCGTGCCGGAGCCGCTCGTGGTCGGTACGGGCCTCGCGAGCGTCCAGGTCGCCCTCGACACCCAGCGCGCGGGAGTCTCGGCGCGAAAGGTCGTGGTCCGCCTCTGATGCCCGCCGCGCCGGGGCGGGGAGTGGTCGGCGACGTCACGCGGGCACGGCAGAATGGTCCGATGGCCTCCGCGAGTCCCCACCTGCAGCCCGATCACGCGTGCCTCATCGTGCACGGCAGCGACACCCCCGGCATCATCGCCGCGGTGTCCGCGCTCATCGCCCGGCAGGGCGGGAACATCGTCGCGTTCGACCAGTACTCCGACGACCCCCGCGGAGGCGCGTACTTCCAGCGCGTCGTGTTCTATCGCCCCAACCTCTCCGTCGCCCTGCCCGAGATCGAGGCCGACCTGGCCACGACCCTCGGCGACGGGTTCGAGCTGGAGTGGACACTGACCGATCTCTCCACGCCCAAGCGCATGGCGATCCTGGCCTCCAAGCAGGACCACTGCCTGCTCGACCTGCTCTGGCGCCATCGTCGCGGCGACCTGCCCGTCAGCATCCCCATGGTCGTGTCGAACCACACCACCGCGGCCGACGACGTGCGCTCCTTCGGCGTGCCGTTCTTCCACGTCCCCTCGACGCCCGGCCCCGACAAGTCGGCATCCGAGGCCCGCATCCTCGAGCTACTGGTCGGCAATGTCGACTTCGTCGTGCTGGCGCGCTACATGCAGATCCTCTCGGGCGATTTCCTCGAGAAGATCGGGGTGCCGGTGATCAACATCCACCACTCGTTCCTCCCGGCCTTCATCGGCGCGGAGCCCTACCGCAAGGCCAAGGAGCGTGGCGTCAAGCTGATCGGCGCGACCTCGCACTACGTCACGAGCGACCTCGACGAGGGCCCGATCATCGAGCAGGACACCGTGCGCGTGACGCACGCCGACTCGGCCGCGGAGCTCGCCCGCCGCGGCGCCGACGTCGAGCGCCAGGTGCTCTCGCGCGCCGTGCTCTGGCACGCCGAGGATCGCGTCATCCGGCACGGCAACCACACGATCGTCTTCTGACGCGCGGCGTCCGCGCATCCCCGGGACGCTCGCACGACTCCGAACTCCGCGCGCGAGTTCGGGTCCGCTAACGTCGAAGCATGTCGATGTTGACGTGCTATCGCCTCTCCGCCCCCGGTGCGCATGCCGACTTCGCGGATTTTCTCGTCGACGACCGACAGGGTACGGACAGCAGCGGGGCGGGGTACCGTGCCCGCCTGTTCGTCATTCCGACCGAGGAGAAGCCGCCCACGTGGGAGCCTTTCGTCACTTCGCTCTTTCCCCGAGCGCGCATCGATGACGGTGGAGCTCCTTCTGCGCTCGTCCTCGTCCGTCTCACTCGACCGGTGAGCAAGATCGACGGTCACAGGGGCACATGGTTCGCCTTCACCTTCGGCACCCGCGGGCGATACCTGCTCGACAGTTCTCGAATCGTCTCCGGCTACGGGTTGCGGATCGCGCTCAACCTGGTCTACCCGTCCGGGACCGACGGCACGGCACGACTGCGTTCGCTGGAGAGCAAGCGTCACGGGGCCACCGTCATCCGTTCCCGCTCGCAGTCATCCGCACCGGTGAACGCACACGACTTCGAGGTGCGCAGCACGCGCGATCTCTTGAACCGCGTGACGGGCGCTCCAAGGGATGCCGCATGGGGCAGCACCGTCACGGGAAGCGACGCGTTCACCTTCACCGAGGCGCGCGTTCACGGCCTTGGCCTGGCCGCTCTGTGTCGGCTCCTGGACGAGACCTATCGCAAGAGCGACTACCAGAGCGAGTTCGGTTGGATCGATCACGTGCGAGCGGTCACCGACGACGCACTCGCAACGCAGCTCGAGCAGCGCATCCTCGAGCAGATCCGCACGCCGACCCCATCCCTCGTCCTCGCCGCGCCGGAGATCCTGAGATGGGATGAGATCCAGCGCTTCGAGCACGCGAGGTCCTCTGATCCTTCGGCCCCGCGCGTTGCCGATGACACGCCACGGTTGGCCTCTCTCCTCTCCACCCTGGGGGGCACGGGCGACGACATCACGACGGAGAAGCTGAAGAGGGCGCGCCTAATTGCCCAGGGAGACACCGCCGAGATCGGATCCTGGTCCGCGTGGAAGTGTCTGGTCGGCCAGGTCGTCCGCGGAAACCGGACATACATCCTCGACGAGGGACGGTTCTTCGAGGTCGACGCCGACTACCTGAGGGAGCTGAATCGGTTCGTGCAGGACCTCGATGAGCGGAGCCTGTCGTCGTCGGCATCCGTCCTCACCTTGGCGGACGCCCGCCCGAAAGAGGAGGAGGACGACTACAACACGCGGATCAAGGATGGTGCGACGGACGTTCTCCTCCTCGACCGACACGCGACCGGCATTCCCGGAGGTCGGACAACGGTGGAGATCTGTGACCTGCTGACGACGAACCGTCAGCTCGTCCACGTAAAACGCCACCTTGGTTCCGCAACACTGAGCCATCTCTTCGCGCAGGGTCTCGTGTCGGCCGAGCTTCTGCAGTCCAGCCCCGCGTACCGCAAGAGCACGATGAACCGAATCCGCGATCAAGGCACGGCCGGGGATCGGCGGTTCGAATTCTTCAACGGCCCCATCGACACTCGCCGGTTCGAGGTGATCTACGCCATCGTCGCGGAGTGGGCAGGGCGATCATTGGTTGCGGCTCTCCCGTTTTTCAGCAAAGTGAACCTCCGAGAGAGCGTATCCGCCCTCGACAACCGCGGGTACGGCGTCACCGTCCGCAAGGTCGAGGTATCGTCAAGGGCCTCCTCGACCCCGACGTCGCCGCCCGTAGCGATTTCGAGGGTCCCGTGACGCGCCTCGTGTTCGCGCAGCGTCTGGCGCATCCGCAGCGTCTGAGGGTCAGTACACGTACTCCATGAGTTCCACGCCGAGCACCCGGAACGCGTCGTGCGCGCGCAGGCGGTGGGCGATGGAGAGGTCGTCGAAGTTGACGATCAGGGCGTAGGAGACGCCGGCGCGAGGTCCGCCGAGCACCCCCGCCTCGGCCCGCACGCCGGGGGCGCGACCGGTCTTGTTGACGAATAGCAGCCCGTGCTGATCGTTCTCGTGCGCGAACGGATCCAGGCCGGTGGCGGATGCCACGAGCGAGAGGTCGTGGTTCAGGCTCAACCACTCCGCCACCTGGGCGCTGACGCCCGGCGACACCACCGTCGAGTTCACCAGGCCGGCGAACAGCTGTGCCATCTCGCGGGCGGTCGACAACGCCACGTGCGGCGCATCGTCGGGGCCGCGGTCGTCACGGAAGCGATCGAGCAGAGCGGTCCGCCGCAGCCCCAGCCCCTCCAGCCGTGTCCGCACGGCCTCCAGGCCCACGCGGTGCAGCAGTGCATTGACGGCCAGAGCGTCGCCCGCGGACGCGGCGAGCACGGCCACGTCCGAGAGCGGCAGCGCCGGCGCCTTCAGGTGCTGCCACACGCCGCCGACGGCGGCACCGTGGACGGCCGAGCGGTCGATGATCTCGAGCGGGTCGATCGTGCCCGCTTCGATGGATGCCGCGACCTCGATGAGAAGCGGGACGACACCGAGCCCCCCGACCGGAAGGGTGAGGAAGTCGTCGCCGACCAGCACGTCCGCCCCGCCGTCGAGCTCGTCGATCCGGACCGAGACCCGTGCTCCCGAGGCAGCCAGCTCGTCCAGCGCGCGCAGCGTCGCGGTGAACGAGCGTCGCCCCGCCGCGGCCCGGCGAGGCAGGCGCTTCGGCCCCTTGCGCCCCGCCCCGCGCAGCGCGGGCGCGTCGCGTCGCGACGACTCGACGTGACTGCCCAGAGGGTCGGGGGTGGCAGGGTCAGGCACCGAGGACATGCCCACGAGGGTGGCTCCTTCCGGTCAGAAGAGCAACAAACGCCGCGTCACCAAATGGTGACGCGCTGGTCCGCGTCGAGCCAGAGGGCGTCGCCCTCCGTCACGTCGAACGCCTCGTAGAAGGCGTCGATGTTCCGCACGATCTGGTTACAGCGGAACTCGTTCGGCGAATGCGGGTCGATCGTCAGCAGCCGGATGGTCTCGGCCTCCCGGCCCTTCTGCTGCCAGACCTGCGCCCAACTGAGCAGCAGGCGCTGGATGCCGCTGTACCCGTCGACCACCGGGCCTTCCGGGTCGAGCCCTTCCGCCTCGAGCGACAGACGGTACGCGGCGATGGCGATGCCGAGACCCCCCAGGTCGCCGATGTTCTCGCCGATCGTCAGAGCGCCGTTGACGTGATGCTCGGCGGACAGTCCCTCGGGCACGAGCGCGTCATACTGGGCGATGAGGGCCTTGGTCCGCTCCTCGAACGCCGAGCGGTCGGCATCCGTCCACCAGTCGCGCAGCGACCCGTCGCCGTCGAAACGGCTGCCCTGGTCGTCGAAGCCGTGCCCGATCTCGTGACCGATCACCGCGCCGATGCCGCCGAAGTTGGCGGCGGCGTCGCGCTCGGCGTCGAAGAACGGGTACTGCAGGATCGCCGCCGGGAACACGATCTCGTTCATCAGCGGGTTGTAGTACGCGTTCACCGTCTGCGGCGTCATGTGCCATTCGTCGCGGTCGATGGGCTGACCGACCTTGGCCAGCTGCCGGTCGTGCTCCCAGACGTTGGCCCGACGGACGTTTCCGACCAGATCGTCGGCCGCGATCTCGAGGTCGGTGTAGTCCTTCCAGCGCACCGGGTAGCCGATCTTGGGGGTGAAGGCGTCGAGCTTGGCGAGCGCGCGCTCGCGGGTCTCCGCCGTCATCCATTCGAGCGACTGAATCGACCGCCGGTACGCCTCGATGAGGTGGCCCACCAGGCCGTCCATGGCATCCTTCGCCGCGGGCGGGAAGTGCCGCTCGACGTACACCTTGCCGATGGCCTCGCCCAGGGCGGCCTCGGTGAGGCTCACCCCGCGCTTCCATCGCTCGCGGTTGACCGGGACACCGGTGAGCTGCGTGCCGTAGAAGGAGAAGTTCTCGTCGACGAACGGGGCGGGCAGGAACGCAGCGGAGGTGTGCACGAGCTTGAACCGCAGCCACGCCTTCCAGTCGTCGAGACGCTCCTCGACGAGCAGCCCGCCGAGTGCCTCGACGAAGCTCGGCTGGTAGACGACGGCCTCGTCGAGAGCGCTCTCGTGCCCGGGCGCGACACCGGCGCGCCACGGCGCGAGGTCGATGCCGGCGAGGGCGACGATGTCGTCCCACGACTTCAGGTTGTACGTCTTGACGGCGTCGCGGCTGTCCTCGCGCGACCAGTGGTGCGTGGCGATCTCGGTCTCGAGCGCGAACACCCGGTCGGCGGCGTCGGCCGCCTCGGCCACGCCCGCGAGGTCGAGGATGCGCTCGATGTGGGCGCGGTACGCGGCACGCGTGTCGGCGAAGTTGTCGAGGCGGTAGTAGCTCTCGTCGGGCATCGACAGACCGCCCTGGTAGAGCACCGGCACGTAGCGGGTGGGGTCGCCCGGATCGGGCTCCACGAACAGCGAGACGAGGCCGCTCATGCCGTCGCGCTCGAACTCGCCCGTCAGACGAAGCAGCGCGGGGATGTCGTTCACCTCGTCGACACGGCGGAGCTGCTCCTCGAGTGGCGTCCGGCCGAGTTCGTCGATGCGGTCGGTGTCCATGAAGCTCGCGAACAGGTCGCCGATCTTCCGGGCCTCGGTGCCCGGCTCGGCCTGCTGCGACTCCTCGACGATGGCGCGCACGTCCTTCTCGGCCTGCTCGGCGATCAGGTGGAAGGCGCCCCAGCGGGCTTTGTCCTCGGGGATCTCGGTGCGCGCGAGCCAGCGGCCGTTCACGTGTCGGAACAGGTCGTCCTGGGGGCGGATCTCGTCGCTGAGCTCGTCGAGCGCGAGGCCGGAACGGGGGGTCTCGGTCATCCCCACAGGATAAGTGCCCATTCTCGGTATGGGCTCGGAACGACTCGTCGTGGTGCGCTCCCCGGCCAGGCGCGCGGGCATCCCGGGCGGGGCGCGGCGGGGCCGCCGTGCCGCTCCCCGGCGACCGCGCCTGCCGGCGGCGTGCCACCGCTCCCCCGCGGCCTGCGCCGCGCCGGTGCCGTGCTGTCCTCACCCGCCACCCTTCCGGATGCCGTGCCGTCGGGGCGGTGTCGGAGGCGCCGCCTACGCTCGAGACATGACCACCCGCCCGCCCGAGACGCTGAACCGCTCCATCCTGCGGCTCGCCGTGCCGGCGCTCGGCGCTCTCGTGGCCGAGCCGCTGTTCCTCATCGTCGACGCGGCGATGATCGGGCACCTCGGCGTCGCGCCGCTGGCGGGCCTGGGCATCGCGAGCGCGGTGCTGCAGACCATCGTCGGGCTCATGGTCTTCCTGGCGTACTCCACGACTCCCGCGGTCGCGCGACGCTTCGGCGCGGGCGAGCTCGGTCGCGCGGTGTCGGTGGGCATCGACGGCATGTGGCTGGCGGTGGCCCTGGGCGCCGCGCTCGCCACGCTCGGCGTCCTCGCCACCCCGGCCCTCGTCGACGTGTTCGGCGCCGCCCCCGACGTCGCCGAGCAGGCACGGACGTACCTGTCGATATCGATGTGGGGCCTGCCCGCGATGCTGGTCGTCTTCGCGGCGACGGGGCTCCTGCGCGGCATGCAGAACACCGTCACGCCGCTGTGGATCGCGGGCCTCGGGTTCGGGGCGAACGCTCTGCTGAACGCCCTGTTCATCTACGGATTCGGCTGGGGCATCGGCGGCTCCGCTATCGGCACGGTCGTGGCGCAGTGGGGCATGGTGGGCGCGTACGTGCTGGTGGTGCGCCGACTCGCGCGGCGGCACGCGGCATCCATCCGTCCCGAACGCGCGGGCCTGACGGGAACCGCTCGGTCGGGCGGGTGGCTGTTCCTGCGCACCGCGAGCCTGCGTGCGGCGTTCCTCGCCACGGTGGCGGTCGCGACCGGGCTCGGCTCGTCGGAGCTGGCGGGATGGCAGATCGCCTTCACGATCTTCTCGACCGCGGCGTTCGCGCTGGACGCACTCGCGATCGCCGCCCAGGCCCTCATCGGCAGTGCTCTCGGTGCCGGCGACGCCGATACCGTGCGCCGCGTGCTCCGACGAACGAGCGCCTGGGGCATCTCGTTCGGCCTCATCGTGGGTGCGATCGTGGCTGCCACGTCCGGCGTCATCGGGTTCGTCTTCACCGGGGATGCCGAGATCGCCGCCCTCATCCAGCCGGCGCTGCTGGTGCTCGCCGTCTCGCAGCCCGTCGCGGCGCTCGTGTTCGTGCTCGACGGCGTGCTCATCGGAGCGGGCGATGCCCGCTACCTCGCTCTCGCCGGCGTGCTGAATCTCGTGCCGTACGTGCCCGCCCTCCTTCTCGTCGCCGTCTTCGCGGGCGGCGGGGCGGCGGGGCTGACGTGGCTGGCAGCGGCGTTCTTCGGGGTCTACATGCTCGCGCGGGTGGTCACGCTGGGGCTGCGCGTGCGCGGACGAGCGTGGATGACCGCGGGCGACTGACCGCGCGGTCCCGGGCCCCACGGTCCCGGGCCCCACGGTCCCGGGCCCGCGAGGGATGGACGTCCGCACCGGACGCCCACCCCGAGCGCTCACGTGTACCAGGTGGGGACGGGCACCTGCCCCAGCAGCACGTACTCGCCCACCTCGCGCTTCTTGTATGCGATGGGGTCGTGCAGGCTGTGCGTGCGGAGGTTGCGCCAGAAGATGTCGAGGCCCACGGCGTTCGACGTCGCGCGCGCCCCCGTCAGTTCGTAGATCTTCGAGGCGACCTCGAGCCCGTCATCCACGATGCGGAGCTTGCCGGCCGCGATCCGCACCGCGATCTCACCCCGGCGACGCTCGGTCAGCTCCTCGCGCGGCGCGTGCAGGACCGCGCTGATCTCGGCACCCGCGGCATCGAGCAGCGCTTCGTCGGCCCAGAGCTTCGACTGAAGCGTCCCGTACCCCTCGAGCAGGTACCACTCCTCGGTCGCGCGCTGCTTGTCGTCACCACCGTACGGCCAGGGACGCGTGCGCTCGCGCGTGTACGCGGACGCGGTCTCCAGCGCACCCTCCGCGATGCCGAGGTAGAAATTGGCGAACACGAGCTGGATCGCCGGAACGTTCAGCGTGTTGTAGACGAGCGGCTGGAACTGCTTGTCGACGAAGCCCGCGGCATCCGTCCAGGGGACCCGCACGTCGCGGATCTCGACGGAGCCGGACTCGGTGAGGCGCTGGCCGAGGTTGTCCCAGTCGCCGGCGAAGACGATACCCTCCTGCGCGGTGGGGACGATGGCGAAGATGTGCGTCTCGGTGCCCTCGAGTACGCCCTCGAGCACGGTCAGATCCGAGACGCGCCCGCCGGTCGAGAACGACTTGCGCCCCGAGAAGATCAGGTCGTCGCCGTCTTCGCGGATGACCAGGTCGGAGTCGCGCGGGTTGACCGCCCCGCCGAAGAGGAAGTTGTTGGAGGTGTACAGCTCCTCGACCGCGGCGATCTGCTCATCGGTGGCGACCAGTCGCGCCGCCCACGCCCACAGGTAGTGGTAACCGAGGAGCTGACCGATCGAGCCGTCGCCGCGCGCGACCGCGCGGATCACCTTGTAGGCCGTGTCCCACGTCTCGCCGGCGCCGCCGTGCTCCCGGGGGCCGAGCAGCGTCACCAGGCCCGATGCCTTGAGCAGTTCGACCTCGGTGCGCGGCGCCTCGTTGGCGCGGTCGCGCTCGACGGCATCCACCGCCAGGATGTCGGCCACCTCGCGAGCCCGCGCGATCCACCCGGCGCTACTGTCAGGGGTGGGTGCGTCCCGCCAGCGGTCCGCGAGGCCCGTCGTCGCTGAATCCGTGATCGTCATGATCGTTCCTTCCCAGGTTTGTGATTCGGTCGTCGCGCCCTGCCCCGGCTGCCACCGGAGCAGAGCAGGTCCGCGCGAAGAATGGCGGGGCGCATCCGCCTCGCCGCTCCTCTCGCGAGAACGTGCCGACAGTCAACAGGCGCGATCCCCGGCCGCGCGAGACTATGACCGACAAAGACCTCGCATGACGAAGGGGCCGTCACATACGGGGCTCACGCCCAGCGGCGGCACCACTCGTACATGATCACGGCGGCTGCGGAGGCGGCGTTGATCGACCGCGTCGAGCCGTACTGCGTGATCTCGACGACCCCGGATGCCGCGGCCAGCGCCTCGGGCGAGAGCCCGGGCCCCTCCTGGCCGAAGAGCAGGACGCACCGCTCGGGGAGCTCGGCCCGATCTACCGGGACGGAGCCGTCGACGTTGTCGACGGCGATGACCGGCAGCCCCGCCTCCCGCGCCCACGCGGCGAAGGCGGCCACGTCCTCGTGATGGCGGACGTGCTGGTAGCGGTCGGTCACCATCGCCCCGCGACGGTTCCACCGGCGTTTGCCGACGATGTGCACCTCGGCGGCGAGGAACGCGTTCGCGCTGCGCACGATCGAGCCGATGTTGAGGTCGTGCTGCCAGTTCTCGATCGCGACGTGGAAGGGATGCCGCTTCGCGTCGAGGTCGGCGACGATCGCCTCCATCGACCAGTAGCGGTAGGCGTCCACGACGTTGCGGGTGTCACCGTTCGCGAGGAGATCGGGGTCGTAACGGGGGTCGTGGGGCCAGGCGCCCGACCAGGGGCCGACGCCGTGCGTCGGGGTCGCTTCCGCGGGAGAGACGTCCGTCGGCACCCGGTCCGCGGACGTCGGGCCATCGGCATCCGTCACCGCCTCAGCGTACCGGCGCGGCGGCGGCCGCCCCGCGCCGTCCGCCCCGCCCGCCGCCGCCCGCGACCCGCCGCCCGCGACCCCGCCCACCCGTGCCCCGCCGCGTCGCCGCCCGCGCCGCCGCCGCACCCCCGCCCACACGCGCCCCCGACATCACACGATCCAGGCGAGGTCACCCCTTACGGGCGGGCCATTGCGCGTGATCTCGGCCGGATCGTGTGATCTCGCGAGCGCATGCGCGGCGCGCGCGCTGGATCGGAGGTTTCGGGGAGCCGAAAAATTGCTAGGGTTTCGGTATGCCGAAAATTCAGGATGCCGTGACTCCGCGTCACGCGCCAGGACGCGGGCTGTGGCTCCTCGGACCCGCGATGGTGGCCGGCGTGGCCTATCTGGATCCCGGCAACGTCGCCAGCAACATGACGGCGGGGGCGACGTTCGGCTATCTGCTGGTGTGGGTCGTCGTGCTGGGCAATGTCATGGCCTGGCTGATCCAATACCTCTCGGCCAAGCTCGGCATCGTCACCGGTGAGAGCCTCCCCCAGGTGCTCGGTCGGCGCATCCGACGCCCGTGGGCGCGGCGGCTGTATTGGCTCCAGGCCGAATTGGTCGCCATGGCCACCGACATCGCCGAAGTCATCGGCGGCGCCGTGGCCCTGAACCTGCTCTTCGGCGTGCCCCTCGTCTGGGGCGGCGCGATCACGGGCGTCGTATCGATGCTGCTGCTCGTGGTGCAGTCTCGCCGCGGGGCGCGCGCGTTCGAGACCGTGCTGATCGGCCTGCTCGTCATCATCGCCGCCGGGTTCACGTTCGGCCTCTTCCTCGCCCCGCCCGACGCCGGGAGCGTCGTCGACGGGCTCGTGCCGCGCTTCGAGGGGACGAACTCGGTGCTGCTGGCGGCGTCCATCCTCGGCGCGACGATCATGCCGCACGCGATCTACGCGCATTCGGCCCTGACCCGCGACCGCTTCGCGCCGGGCACCGCGACCCCGGTCGCGAATCTGGAGCGAGCCCGCGGCATCCCGACGCCCCGCCTGCTGCGCGCCACGCGCTGGGACGTGACCATCGCACTCGCCGTCGCCGGCACCGTCAACCTCGCGATCCTCCTGCTGGCCGCGGCGAACCTCGCGGGGGTCGACGGCACCGACAGCCTCGAGGGCGCGTACGCGGCGCTCCGCGACGGCCTCGGCCCGCTCGTGGCGACGATGTTCGCCATCGGGCTGCTGGCGAGCGGTTTGGCCTCCACCTCGGTCGGGGCGTACGCGGGCGCCGAGATCATGCACGGCCTGCTCCGGGTGCGCGTGCCCCTGCTCGCCCGTCGACTGGTCACGTTGCTGCCCGCGCTGATCCTCCTGGCCGTCGGCGTCGATCCGACCCTCGCCCTCGTCCTCAGCCAGGTCGTGCTGTCGTTCGGCATCCCCTTCGCCCTCATCCCCCTCGTGGCCCTCACGGCCCGCCGCGACCTGCTCGGCGTGCACCGCAACCGCACCCTCACCACGGTCGCCGGGGTCCTGGCATCCGTGTTCCTCGTCGCGCTCAACGCCGTCCTACTGTGGCTCGTCTTCACCGGCGGATAGGCTGACCCGCGTGAAATCGCCCGTGGCCGACGACTATCTGAAGGCGATCTATCACCACACCGAGTGGCAGGACACGCCCATCACGCCCTCGCAGCTCGCGAGCGTCCTGGGGCTCGCACCCTCGAGCGTGACCGAGATGGTCAAGAAGCTCGCCGCGCAGGGCTTCGTGACGCATCGTCCGTACGGTCCCGTCTCGCTGACCGAGGCCGGGCGGCACCGGGCGGCCGGGGTGATCCGCCGCCACCGGCTCATCGAGACGTGGCTCGTGCGCGAGTACGACTACGCCTGGGACGAGGTGCACGACGAGGCCGAGGTGCTCGAGCACGCGCTGAGCGACCGCCTGCTCGAGGGCATCGACGTCCGTCTCGGGCGTCCGCGCTTCGACCCTCACGGGGATGCGATCCCGGATGCCACCGGCGCGGTGCACCGCGAGCCTTTCGTGCTGCTCGCCCAGGCGCCCGCCGGCCACGCGGGCCGCGTGCTGCGCGTGAGCGACCGCGACCCGGAGTTGTTGCGGGCTCTCGTCGAGCGCCGCATCGACGTCGGGCACGAGCTCGAGGTCGTCTCGGACGAGGTCGTGCGTGCCGACGGCGTCGAGGTCACCCTCCCCGAGGGGGCGAGCGGCTCGGTCTGGCTGACGCGCTGAGGCGTCGGTGGGCTCCGCCCCCGGCGAGCGCCTCGCGCCCGCTACGCTGACCCCCACCGGCATCCGGCCGGTCCGTCGAACGCGAGGGCCCATGACCACTCCTGCCGAACGGCGCCGCCCCGTCGCGGTCACCGTCGCGATCATGCTGGTGTACATCGGCGGGCTCGTGAACACCGCGTTCGGCATCCTCGTCCTGCTCTCGCGCTACGAGGTCGTTCCCGAGCTGGTGCTGCCGGTCTCGCTCGTCGGCGCAGCGACGATCCTGCTCGGCCTGCTCACGATCGCGGGCGGCTCGGCCCTCGCACGCGGCAGCCGCCTCGCCCGGAACCTGCTCACGGTGTACTTGTCGATCCTGGTCGTCCTGCAGGCCGCGGCCATGGCGCTGACGGAGCTCGACCCGGTGCTGATGGTCGCGCTCGTCGCGGCCCTCGCCGTCATCGCCGCGCTGTGGATCCCCGGGCGTGCACGGCGCTACTTCCGCCGGGCTGCTCCCGCCGAGACCGCTCCCGCTCTGCCGATCCCCTGAGGGCTCGGTCGCGAATCCCGCGGGCGGACCGCGCAATGACGCGCGCCGGTCTCCGACCGGTGCAGGCCGACCGCCGGGCACCCGCGGCGCGACGGCACGCCGTCACCCGTGACGCGGCGCCTGCTCACGCGCGAGGAGCCGTCGCACGAAGCGGCGATGGCCGAAGCGCACCACTTCGATCGCGGCGAGCGCGGCGATGACCACGCCCGTGACGAGCCAGGCTCCGTCCTCACCGGGGTCGCGCAGCTGGAAGAACTCGCCCAGGACCGGAACGGTGAAGATCGCGGTGAGGGCGATGAACATCGCCCCGATGACCAGCACCTTCACGCGCGTCACCGGGCGCGACAGCACCGTGAGCACCCAGATGGCGACGATCGCGAGGATGATGGTGGCCCCGGTGCGCAGTTGCTCGACCGACAGCCCCAGCCCCATCGCGAGGCGCGTGTAGACCGTCAGCGAGACGGCGATGACGATTCCGGCGGGGATCGCGAAGCTCAACGACCGCTTCAGGAACCCCGGCACGTAGCGCTGGGTGTTCGGCAGCAGGGCGAGGAAGAAGGCCGGGATGCCGATGGTCAAGCCGTCCGTGATCGACAACTGGCGCGGAAGGAAGGGGAACTCCATGACCAGCGCGCCGAAGAGGATGGCGAGTCCCGTGGCGTAGACGGTCTTGGTGAGGAAGAGCATCGACACGCGCTCGATGTTCGCGATCACCTGGCGCCCCTCGGCCACCACCGAGGGCAGATGCGAGAACCGGCCGTCGAGCAGGACCAGACGCGCGACGGCCTTGGTCGCCGCCGCGCCGGAGTTCATGGCGATGCCGATGTCGGCCGTCTTGATCGCGAGCGCGTCATTGACGCCGTCGCCCGTCATGGCGACGACGTGCCCGCGCGCCTGCAATGCCGTGACCATCCGCTTCTTCTGATCGGGCGTGACGCGGCCGAAGACGGTGTGATCCTCGAGGATGCGTCCGAGCTCGACGTCGTCCTCGGGGAGGCCGCGGGCGTCGTACCCCTCGTCGACCTCCAGGCCGACCTCGCGGGCGATCGCCGCGACCGTCCGGGGGTTGTCGCCGGAGATGACGCGGACGCCCACACCCTGCTCGCGGAAGAACGCCAGTGCTCCGGCGGCATCCGGGCGCACGGCCTCGATGAAGGTCAGCACCGCCACCGGCACCGGCTCGGCCGGGAAGCGTTCGGCCACGACATCGGCTTCGTCGAGCGCCGCGGCGGTGTGGGCGAGGACGAGGGTACGCCGGCCTGAGGAGGCGAGACGGGTGACGGCCGCTCCGAGGGGGGTCGCGGCATCGGCGGCCTGGTCGCCGAAGACCATCTCGGGCGCTCCCAGGATCCAGGTCCCCTCGGCCCCGGAGGAGAACGACACGGCGCTCCACTTGCGCGCCGACGAGAACGGGATGCGCTGCGCCGGGGCGAGCGGGTCATCGACGGGGTACGGCTCGCGCAGGCACCGCGCGGTGGCGTTGGCGTCCTCGGCGGCGCCGTACCACCCGAGCGTCTCGCGCCAGCCGGGGCGCTCGTCCAGCACCAGGGCGTCGTCGAAGCGGATCTCCCCCGCCGTCAGCGTGCCGGTCTTGTCGAGGCAGATGACGTCGACCCGGGCGAGACCCTCCACGGCGGGCAGCTCGTTGACGAGGACCTTCTTGCCGGCCAGGCGCGCCGCGCCCACGGCGAACGCGATCGACGTCATCAGCACGAGCCCGAGCGGGATCATCGCCGTGAGCGAGGCGATCGTGTTCACCACGGCCTGCGACCACGTGCCCTGCTGGAACGCCTGCACCCAGCCGCCGGCGACCATCATCTGCGCGTTCAGCACGAGCAGGCCCACCGGGCCGATGCCCCAGCCGACCCATCGCAGAACGCGGTCGATCGAGGTGCGCAGCTCGCTGGAGACCAGCTGGAACTTCTTCGCCTCGTTGGCGAAGGTGTTCGCGTACGAATCCGCGCCGACGCGCGTGGCGCGGGCGGTGCCCTCGCCGCCGACGACGATGGACCCGGACAGCGCCTCGTCGCCGGGGCGCTTGTCCACGGCATCCGATTCGCCCGTCAGCATCGACTCGTCGATCTGGAGCCCGCGCGAGTCGATGACCACCGCGTCGGCGGGCACCTGATCCCCCGCGCGCAGGACGAGCAGGTCGTCGCGGACCACCTGTCCCGGTGCGATCTCGGCATCGACGCCGTCGCGGCGCACGCGGGCGCGCGGCGCGTTCAGGAGCGCGAGGCGGTCGAGGGCGGCCTTGGCGCGGAACTCCTGCACGCACCCGATCACGGCGTTCGACAGCGCCGCCACGCCGAACAGCGCGTCCTGCCAGCGCCCGAGGAGCAGCAGGACGAGGAAGCACGCCCCGACGATGCCGTTGAAGAGCGTGAAGACGTTGGCGCGCACGATGTTCCACGCGCTGCGACTGCTGTCGGCGACGAAGGCGTTGGTCTGCCCGGAGGCGACGCGCTCGGCGACAGCGGCGGCGCTCAGGCCGCGGACGTCGGCGGCTTCGATACTGTCGGCGGTCGCCTGCTCCATGCGATCACTGTAGGGGGTGCCCCCGACACGGGGTGGGCCGGAGTCAGGATGCCGCGCGCCGCGCTCGCTCGAACGGCCACCGCACGTGGGTCGCCGTCTCGCACGCCTGCCAGAGGTTGACGCCGAGGTCGACGCCCCGCGCACGGCGGGCGGGGGTCGCCTGGCGCGGGAGGCCGCGCGCGACCAACGCCGGGCCGTACATCGTCCCGCCCTCGGCCAGAGGATCGACCAGAGCCCGGACGAGGGCCCAGGCGCCGTGCTCCTTGGACTGGGTGAGGGGGGCCTGCAGGTTGTCGACGAAGCGCGACAGGCGACTCGGCTCGTTCACCCCGCGGATGCCACGGGTGCGGCCACTGGTGGCGTACCCGGGATGCGCGACGAGGCTCTCGACCGGCACGCTGTGCGCCCGCAGGCGGCGGTCGGCCTCGAGGGCGAGGGCGGTCGTCGCGGCCTTGGACTGCACGTACGCCCGCCAGGGCGTGTACCCCTCGACGAGCTCGGGGTCGGTGGGGATGTGGTTCCACAGCGACGTCGACATGCTGCCCACCCACACCATGCGGCCGCGGGCCGCCGCGAGGGGCTTGAGCATCTCGCCGGCGAGGGCGAAGTGCCCGAGCACGTTGGTGGCGAAGACGACCTCGTGCCCGCCGACCACCTCGCGCGTCTTGGGCGGGTGCACGATCCCGGCGTTCAGCAGCAGGCCGTCCAGCCGACCGCGCGCTCGCGCCGTGGCAGCGGCGGCGCGCACCGAGCCGAGGTTGCTGGTGTCGAGCAGGAGCGTCTCGACGGAGGCATCCGGATTCGCCCGCATGATCGCGGCCTTCGCGGTGACGAGCTTGTTCGGGTTGCGACCGGTGAGGAGCACGTGGGCTCCGGCGGCGGCGACCTGCTCGCAGGCGAAGAAGCCGAGACCGCGCGTGGCGCCGGTGACGAGGTAGCTGCGCCCCGAGAGGTCGGGGAGGTTGCGGGGGTCCCACTCGGCGCGCGTCACTCTCCGACCCTAACGAGAAGACCGGGTGGCGTCACGAGCGCATTCCCCTTCCGGCATACCGTTCCCGCGGAAAATTTTCTCGCCCATCGCGTGACGAATCACCTCAACCGCTCGTCTTCTTCATGAGCACGCCGCTCCGCCACAGGACAACACGGTTCTGCGGTGTCGATTTCTCTCGAAAGGAGCCCGACATGGGACTCGACGACAAGATCAAGAACGCCGCCCAGGACATCGTGGGCAAGGCCAAGGAGGCCATCGGCAACGCGACCGACAACGACAAGCTCGCCGCCGAGGGCAAGTCCGAGCAGGCCCAGGCGCACGCCAAGAAGGCCGGCGAGGACGTCAAGGACGCCTTCAAGTAAGCCGACGACGACGGGGCGGGAGCACCGGATCAGGGAGCGCCCGCCCCCGTCCAGCCCCTGAGCCGTGTCGGGGGTCGGGGTTAGGCTGGCCCCATGCGAACCCGTGCCGAGATCGAGTGCTGGCTCACCGACATGGACGGCGTCCTCGTCCACGAGAACACGCCCATCCCCGGTGCCTCCGAGCTCCTCGCGCAGTGGCGCGCCGAGGGCACGCCGTTCCTGGTGCTGACCAACAACTCGATCTTCACCCCGCGCGATCTCAGCGCACGTCTTCGTGCGTCGGGCCTCGTCGTTCCCGAGTCCTCCATCTGGACCTCGGCGCTGGCCACGGCCGACTTCCTCAAGTCGCAGATGCCGGGCGGATCCGCCTTCGTCATCGGCGAGGCGGGGCTGACCACGGCCTTGCACGAGGCCGGCTTCATCATGACTGAGACCTCACCCGACTACGTCGTCGTCGGAGAGACGCGCAACTACTCCTTCGAGGCGATCACCAAGGCCATCCGCTTCATCCGCGGGGGCGCGCGGTTCATCGCGACGAATCCGGATGCCACGGGCCCCTCCACCGAGGGCGTGCTGCCCGCGACGGGAGCGATCGCCGCGCTCATCACCAAGGCGACCGGCCGCGAGCCGTACATCGTCGGCAAGCCCAACCCGATGATGTTCCGGTCGGCTCTGAACCGCATCGGCGCACACAGCGAGAACACCGGCATGATCGGCGACCGCATGGACACCGACATCGTCGCCGGCATCGAGGCGGGCCTGCACACGGTCCTCGTCATGACCGGGATCAGCGACCAGCGCGAGATCGAGCGTTACCCGTTCCGCCCCGACGAGATCCTCGGCTCCGTGGCCGAGCTCGTCCGCGACGAACCGATCGAGAGCGACCTCGCCGACGGTGAGGACGGCCTCGCCGAGGGCCTCTGACGCCCGACCCGAAAGGACGCGTCGATGGACGACCGCACGCTCTGGCTGATCACGGCCTTCTTCATCAGCGCGGGCACGCTCGTGGCCTTCATCGTGCAGTGGCGCCGGTCGCGCCGCGGGGACGGCGGGCGTGACCCCTTCGACGGTCCGGGCCCGGGCGGCGACGACCCGCGCTGACCTGGGCACCCGGCATCCCCGCCGCTGTGGCACCCGGGCCGCTTTGTCACCAGAACAGGGGATGCCACCGGAACAGGGCGATTCGGGCGTCAACGCCCTGTCCTCGTCGCGCAGCCTGTTCTCATCGCAGTGCCCGCCAGACGCGGCGTGCCGCGCGGCCTACTGCGGCGGTTCGACGGCCCGGGCACGGGCGGCGACGACCCGCGCTGCCCCGGACCCCCGGCATCCGTCACCAGAACAGGGGATGCCACCGGAACAGGGCGATTCGGGCATCAACGCCCTGTCCTCGTCGCGCAGCCTGTTCTCATCGCAGTGCCCGCCAGACGCGGCGCGCCGTCCCGCGCGGCCTACTGCGGCGGTTCGACGGCCCGCGCCAGGGCGGCGACGACCCGCGCTGCCCCGGACCCCCGGCATCCCTCACCAAAACAGGGGATGCCACCGAAACAGGGC